>Ga0302215_10000048_pt1 | contig 100474 bp, 88 predicted proteins | sample II_Fen_N3_1_FD_194580 | JGI IMG/M metagenome (GOLD analysis project Ga0302215, IMG submission 194580) | Peat permafrost microbial communities from Stordalen Mire near Abisko, Sweden - II_Fen_N3_1 | ecosystem: Environmental > Terrestrial > Soil > Wetlands > Permafrost | place: Sweden: Abisko... | reverse complement strand
TGGAGGAACTTAGATCTCGTTTTATTATAAATATTTTGCAACCGTGCGTCCATCAATGTCCTGCAGAGTTGGATCATGTTACCACTAAGTCGGAACTTCCTTTCTTCTACAAGCTAACCACATCGCAACTGTGAGTCCACTGCCACTCTACAACATTGGATCATGTTCCCACTGAGACGGAATTTCTTTTTCATTTTCTGCAAAACACATTGCAACTGTCCATCCATTACTGCTTTATATAGTTGGATCATGTTCCCATAGTGCCGGAACCTTCCCTCCATTGCCTGCTAAATCCATCGCAACCGTGCGTCCATTAATATCTTACATACTCGGGTGATGTTTCCACTGGGTTGGAATTTTTTCGTAACTGCGCGCCAGCATCATCGCAACAGTAACACCGTATTCATCTCGAGTGGTTGGATCATGTTCCCACTGGGTCGGAATATTATATCCTGTACGAGCCAAACACATTGCAACTGTACGTCCATCGGCATTCTGGATCGTTGAATCATGTTCCCATTATTTTGGAATCCTATTTCTTTTACGAGCCAATATCATCGCAACTGTCCATCCACCACTGTTTTTTATAGTTGGATTATGTTCCCATTGTTATAAAATCTCCTTTCCCTCATGAGCTAACAACATCGCAACAGTGTTGCCGTCGTCATCTTACAGAGTTTCTTCATATTACTCTTTTTGTGTATTTTCCCATGATCTTAAATAAAAATACATAGCTTTAAATCTGAACGAATTATACATCATATGAAAGAAAAAAATCAATCTTCACTTCTATCTTAGTTGTTAACACGATTGAACGAGGTCCAACTATCTTTCTATCTATTCCTATCTTAATTCACACAATTAGTTATATCTATATATTTACTTATTCTTATACAATCGTTCAAACTCCGGTCCACTCAGATTCCAAAACATAGGCACCCCCAGTCCTCTATCACGTAAACGTATTCTGACCGTAATATCATATCCGTTCTATATTGTTGGATCATGTCTCCATCTTATTGGAATCGTCGTTCCATTATAAGCAAACAATAATGCAACGGTCTGTCCTTCAATATCTTACATAACTGGATCATGTTCCCACTGAGTCGGAATATCCTATCCACTGTGTGCCAATATCATTGCAACAGTAGTACCAGTGAGATCTTAAATAGCTGGATCATGTTACCACTGAATTGGAATCTCCTTTCCATCTTCTGCAAAATCCATCGCAATTGTATATCCACTTGCGTTTTATATGGCTGGATCATGTTCCCACTGGATTGGAATATCCTTTCCTCCACGGGTCAAATACATTGCAACAGTAGTCCCGTATTTATCTTACAGGGTTGGATCATGTTACCACAGTGCAGGAATGTCTTGGTAACCGCATATTAACATCATCGCAACAGTCAATCCATCTTTGTTTTATAGATTTGGATCATGTTCCCACTGTTTTGGAATCTTTTTGCGACAACGTACAAACATCATAGCGACAGTCCATCCATCTGTATCTTTTATAGATGGATCATGTTCGGCAAATATTGGAATATTTTAACCCGTATAAATAAAACACATAGCTGGAGTACGTCCATATCTATCCTTGATTGTAGCCATTACATGAACGAAAAAATCAATCTCCCATCAATAGTTAGCATGATCTAACGAGATTCAACTATCTATCCATCTGAGCTTATCTTAGTTCATAAAGTTAGTTATATCTCTATATCTGTTTGCTTTTAAACTCTAGTTTAGTTAGATTCCAAAATGGAGGAACTTAGATCTCGTTTTATTATAAATATTTTGCAACCGTGCGTCCATCAATGTCCTGCAGAGTTGGATCATGTTACCACTAAGTCGGAACTTCCTTTCCTTTACAAGCTGACCACATCGCAACTGTGAGTCCACCGCCACTCTACAACATTGGATCATGTTCCCACTGGGTTGGAATATTCATACATTTATATGATAAATCCATTGCTATAGTATTCCCGTATTTATCGCAGATAGTTGAATCATGTTCCCACCGAGTTGGAATCTCTCTTCCTCTGTCAGCAAAATACATCGCGACAGTTCTTCCGCTATAGTCACACAACGTTGGACTATGTTCCCATTGAGTAGGTATATGATCACAACTGTGTACCATAAGCATTGCCCACGTAGATCTTATTATGTTGGATCATGTTTCTCTCCATGAATAGAATATACCGCACCCGTTTTACGAAAGGAAAAAATCAATATTCAATCTTCTATCTCAGTTGTTAACATGATCTAATGAGATTCAACTATTTGTCTATCTAAGATTATATTAGTTTATATCCATATATTTACTTGTTCTTATACAATCTTTCAAATTCTTATTTACTTAGATTCCAAAATGGATGGACTTCTTACTCACGCAATGCAGCATGCTCAGCAATAGTCATTCCTATTCCGTCACGCATTGTCGGATCGTGTTTCCATCGTGTTGGTATTTCCTTTCCTTCATAAAATAAATACATAGCGACAGTAGATCCATAATCGTTTTACAATGATGGATCATGTTCCCATTGTCGTGGAATCTCTCTTTTAATGTTGGATAAAATCATTGCTACTGTACATCCTATACCGTCTTACATGGCTGGATCATGTTCCCACTAGGTTGGAATATTATCTCCCCCGGAAGCAAATATCATCGCAACGGTCTTTCTGTATCCGCTACACACTACTGGGTAATATTTCTACCGCCCGGGAAACCATTTTTCTCTATAATCCAAAAGTATTCTACATTATCCACTACATATAGTTGGATCATGTTCCCACTGTGTTGGAACATCCCTTATATGGTTAACTAACATCATTGCAACTGTGTGTCCGTCTCGATTCTACAGAGCTGGATCATGTTCCCACTGAGTCGGAATCTCCATACCACGAATAGATAGATGCATCGCGACAGTTAATCCATAATTGTTTTGCAATGCAGAATCATGTTCCCACTATGGTGAAATATCCATCTATTTAAATGCTAAAATCATCGCTATTGTATTCCCGCACGCATCTTATAGCAACGGATCGTGTTCCCACTGTTTAGGAATAACAGATCCAGAATATGCATAATACATTGCGACTGTATATCCATATGTATCTTATAAAGCCGGATCATGTTCCCATCTAGCGTCGATACGTTAACGGGAATCTATTAACATCATCGCAACTGTACATCCGTTTATATTTTATAATGTCGGATCGTGAGTTAACTGCATTGGAATATTACTTGCGTCACGGACGAAATACATAGCAAGTGTCATATTATATTTATCTTAAAATGCTGGATCAGTTACATAACGAAATGTACTGTACTCATCAATCAAACGTCTGTCCCACACCAGTGGACAGTCTTTCATCACACTGACTGGACTGTCCCCCATCACAGCACATCCCATAATAAATATATAAAAAAGATAATTTTGCCTTTTTATAAATCCCGAAAATACGGAATATACACGCGATTTAAAAACATCATTTTTACACTTGATGAAGTATCCTACTGTAGTTTATTAGCTTACAGCACTAAACACATTGAATCGTTTGGTTGTCCCAGACACAATGCATTTCCGCAGAATATATAATTTCGCTTTCTCAGGTTCTCCACGGAAACAAGGGCTAGGACTTTCCAAGCAGATCACTAACGATCATATGTATCTAATATACATATAGTATTTTCTAATTCCATACGTTTTTTTACGCTCAAATTTTCATTTCGTAGAACGTATACAAGCTGTGTGACACGAGCTGAATAGTAATTCGGAGACGAATCTATATATCTTAATATATGTTATATATGGTTGCTATCAAGTGGACTGGTTTACATTTATACTTTATGAAAAAAATCAATTTTACTGTAACCAAAAACTAAGTACATCACACAGTGATAATTCATTCACATACAGACTGTTATGTTTAATTAATTTATAATATTTTCTAAACGTATACGTTACTCCATCGTTAAATTTCTACTTTTCAAATCAATTGCTTCAGACGTGCGACATACTTCCATTTACATATAATACCTTCATGAAAATAATAAATTTTTGATTCATAGAAATGGAGTTCATATAGGTTCCACAAACAGATCAAGAAATGCGTGACAATTCGGTTATGGAGATAATTACATAGGAAGATATATCATCATTGTATTTCGGTCCCATGAATCAGTACGATCGTTGTATGACATGCATGTCATATTTCAAAGATTGTCCTGGTCATCATGGATATATTGACATGCCAGTAGGGTTTTTCAATCCGCTATTACAACCCACTGCGTTAAAGATTCTGGCGCAAACGTGTATTAACTGTTTACATTTAAATCAAGATTTAAAGAAATCTAAAAATCTGTGTGAGTTCTGTTCAAAAGAATTTGAAACATTTGAAATAGAATATATAGAAAAGAAAGTTGTATCTGCAGTGACTTGTAAATAATATCAAGCTTATCATATATATGATATTCTAAATAAGATACAAACTAGAACTAATAACAGCAATGAAATGATAACTCTTTCTCCGTTACTATTAAAATAGATATTTCATAACTATATAGTCAACGGTGAACATAAGAAGATAAATTGTTAAACCAAGTGTTTTGATCTATTCATACTTAACACGATCCCCGTTACGTCCGCTTAAACAAGAGTATCATAACCCGAGCTGAAACTGATTTGCATGACTAACATCATTCTTTAAAAACTACTGAAACTCAAAATAGAGTTAGTTAAGATAGATCATAAAGACAGAATTTATATGACCATCTCACCATCTGCTAACCACTATCTAAGAAACTTTTATGTTTTGGTCTATATGTTATTATCTCACCATGACGATATAGCTTTACAGCAATCTGTAGGCTTTCAAAAGTTTGATCAACCTCCATCTTTACTAAAAGCCAGCACTGGCAAAGAGGGATATTTCAGAGCATGTATAAATGGTGTGAGAGTGAATGGCTCAGCAAGAACTGTAGCCATATGTGATCCTAAGATATCGTCTTGGAAATTAGGATGTCCACTGGAGATAGCAAAGATAATAACAACACCGGTATATGTAAATACAGTAAATTTAAAATATGCATAACAGTTGGTTGATTCATTTCCTTCATACCCATGTGCAAAGAGATATAAATCTAGAGATGGACCGATTTAAAAAATAAATATTAAAAATAAAGACACGATACTTTTACTTTTATAACCTGGTGATATAATTTTTAGATAAATTATAAATTACGATCCGTGTATGACCAATCGTTATCCATCGATAAGAGAAGAGTCGTTCGGATGTCATTAAAGCATAATTAGAGACGTAAAGAGTATATAATTCAACTTACAAATAATAGGCAAGCTGGGTTGCGATTTTGACGGAGATGAAGTTTAACTCTTCTATGTTGCGTCTCCTTGGAATATGATTGAAATATCCGTTCTTTCTAGTATGAACAGGTAATTGATAACATATGAAAACGGAAAATCACTTCTTGGAGGTGCTGATTCGAAATGGGATATACCACCTGGTATATTTCATTTAAAGAATTAGAAAGAGTTCAGTTTAGCTGATTTTAACATAGATATAATATCAGACACACAAAGCAATCTAACGTAACGTGGGACTTTGGTTAAGTGGAACGATAAACACGAAAGAATCATACCTAGTAAGGATGGAAAGAAAAATATAGATAAAATAGTAACTGGGGTGGAGTTGATAGAGATGTATTTACCACTTAAATCATAAATGGAAGATGGCATAGAGAATTATTCAGACAGCGATGGAATCGAGATAGTAGATGGTCATCTTGTTGGGTTGGCTCCATAGTTATGTTCAACTGGATCTTAGTTCGTCACATTCGTACAATATCATTTCGGCACTTCATACGCCATACAAATGATGGATAATATTATGTAGATCTTATATCGAGCCAACGAGATATTTGGATCAACTATATACCCCACACTATGTATAGATAAAAACTCAGACTTCTATAAAGACACTATATAAAAATATAATGAACTACGATTAAAAGAAGCTAACAAGGCACTTGATGATTTCTATACAGGTAAGATACACCCTCCAGCGGGGATGAGTGAAGAAGATTTCTTTGAACAGTATTACAACGGCATTGTATCTAATTATTAACTTATTTAATATGTTGGGTTGAAAAACCATTTAAAAGTACCCACAGACGCTTCTGGAAACTATTGGAACGATATTGTAGAAAGAGATAAAGAAAATTTCAGAGATGGATGTAGCCAACTGGGTCAGAAAAGAACTGAAAAGGGAGTAAGAATATAACCTATAAATGGAACAACCAGGACCTTGCCATGTTATTTCTCTTTCGATACAACTGCTGACGCTATGGGTTTCGTAAAGGGATGTTATCTTGAGGGTCTAACGCAGACAGAAATGTATTATGATTGCTTTTCAGCCAGATGGGATGTGTATACGAAAGGTAACGCTGTGAAAGACGATGGATACACAACTAGAAGAGTTTCAAAAGCGTTAGATAATATAAGAGCTACGTATAACGGAAGGCTGTTATCTGACAACGGAACATGTATAAGCTTATAATACGGCACTGGAGGATATGATCCAAGATGTTTCGCGAAAGTTCCATTCAAGTTCCATAAGTTATCTATATCTGAAGTAAAGGAATTATATGGAAAGCATCCAAGATATAATGAAATATTAGATATATTAGAAGAAATAAGATAAGATGAATTGAGGATGAAAAGGGCTGATAATAAGTATAAAGGATTTTCTTAACTAGTTGTACCGTTTATATTTAAAGATAAACATGTCACAGAAGAGGAGTTGGATGAGTTGTGGAGATGTAGAATAACTAGCAAAATGTCACCAGCTATGGTCCAGGTGATACATAACTAAGTGGTTTAGTTTTATCTTTACGCAATATTCTATCTTGATATTATTCCTAGAGGTAAGGGAAAGAAAGGAAAATTCATTTAACAATATCTTCAATCTCTCGTGAACGATGGTGAGCCAGTAGGCCCAAAGGCAGCGCAAGCTACGACATAGCCATTAACTTAAGCAAGTCTGTCAGCTATTCACAGAAAAGCAGGTCAACTATAATTCATAGCGGAAGAAGAAACAACTGGAGCTAAACGATTGATGGAACTGTTGATGCACATACCTGGTCCAATCACATTCTAAACATAATTAATCGGTGCGGCAAAGTTTGATGAAAAATTAAATGAATAATTTATGAGCAAATATTAAACTGTGAAGTTCAGTGATTTAGATCCGAGAATATCCATTATTTATACAACGTCTTTGATGATGGAGATATCAATAAGTATAGAAAAATTAGGATATTATGACATACAGTTGGACAGCTTTTTGAAATAATTATAAAAGGATTTTGAAATACAGAAATACGATATATAGACTGAAGACGGAGAACTTATCATCTCATGTTTGTTCGACTAACAGACTCAGTTGAACTAAGTTTAAACATATGAAATATAGATGTACGAAACATATTAATTTGGATCTATATATATGTACAACCTGTATTACACTCTCAAAGATGGAGAATATATATTGTGTGGAAACGTGTTGGAGGATAATTTCTAAAAAATATTGAAAATACCAGGAATAGATTAAGATTATACTTTCTGTAACAGTCCACACGAGTATCAGAAACTATTTGGAGTAGATAGGGCGTGGAGTTCGATGTATAATCAACTCACTAACAATCTAAGTACGCTGGACGTTACACGAAATATATAGAAGACACATATATAGTTGATAACGGATTAACTATATTATACAGGGATATATAGAGAGTTGACGAGACAAGCATATAAACATTAACATGATAGAGATATAACTTAATTGTTAGTTTATGAAGAACCATAAGCATTTATAGTTAAATAGATTTTGAATCCATAGTGGAACAAATGTACAACTGGATTACTGTCGCAGGTGATGGGAACATAAGCTGACGTAGGAACTTAGATGTTTTAGATATATTTCTAACCTAGTAGTATAATGAGGTAAGTGTGAGTCCAGATAGAACACAACCAGAGTCTAGCCAGAGTCCAGATAGAACACAACCAGAGTCCAGATAGAATATAGTCAGAGTCCAGATAGAACACAACCAGAGTCCAGATAGAAAAAAATAATCATATCATACCTACGGCACGCTTAGATTTAGCTTTAACCTTATTCACATTATCTTCGTCTATTGCTTGTTGTTATTATTATTTCCACGCATCAGCCTTATTTTTTTCGAATGCGTCCTTTTCAACCTATTACTCCTACCACCCATTCTCTTCCTTTTCTTTCTTTTCCTCTTCTCCAGTTTCTACATCATCATTGGATGTCTGTTGATCTATTTATTTAAGACTCTCTTAAACATGTTTTTCTTTATTTTTATACCCATTCAGCAATTTGGATTTCTTTTGATCTGCTTCATTGACAACATCGAAATCGACTGACTCTTGATCTTCTATTTTTTTCTTAGGTGCCTTTTTAGGAGCTGTTGTACTCTTTTTGTCTCCCTTTTTCTTCATTAGTTACGTCACGATGATATATCCTATTAAAATTATTATGATAAAAATCATAATAGAGAATACGATTTTGCTTAGAGTTGTTTCCAGCATTTCAATTGGTTAAAAAATATTTTATACCATATAAATGATAAGTTTCATAAAAGATTTCAAAGGTACGTACGAACAGCTATAAGACGAATGTACGGAAAAGGGGATTAAAATAAATAAATTAGATATGTCTAAACGACGGGATGAAACACTTGCAACATACTATCCTAAATTATACTAATATACGTATAAAGATGAATACATCACCAGCTTACCAAGAGATGGAAAGGTTCATATATTCAATGCTACAATAGGTGCTGAATTGGAAGATCAAATAGTGAAATATAATATGGAGAAAATGGAAATAGATGAGTCTTTGAAAAATTAAAACATTAAGTTATATACTTTGTTAGACAAGATAGATGATGATATATACTCTGTTTAAACTTCCGATGCTCAGAAAAATTACGTGGCGATCAAATACGCTGATGATTGTTACTTAATATCAGTAGAAACTTTCACTGATGCTGAGATCGAATTACTATTAGCAGGACACTATGATTAACTGTTGACAGCCAATGTGGATGATTTCAAAGATTTCAACACGTTTCAAACATAACCGTACCAATACATGACATCACATCAAATGTTCAAATATGATTCATTGGAAGAGTAATTTCCTAATGCAGCTAATGGGTAATATAAGAAATAACTGAAAGACTATTATGATGAGATATAAGATGAAGAGAAGCCGGAAAAGAGAATCAGCAAACTAAATGATTTGAAAGAAGTTATGTAATTTTTGTCTACCGTTTGACATATAGTTTATTTTCGTCTAATAAAATGTTCACAGAATTATAGATAATAACTCTAATATCAATAACTATTATAATATTATTACTGATATACTACGTCACAAATATGAAAAAGAAAGCTCCTTCATAACACATTCTACCACTTACATCGATGGATGAAATGCGATTAATGCAGGAACAACATGAACAGCAAGTGCAGAAAGAAAAAATGTAAGCGGTTGGCGAACAAAAAGAAAAATTTGAACGTATAGTTGGAAATGCTAGTTCCAACTAATACTTACATAGACTCAGAGATACGATCTAATTTATTATTTAAAATCAAATAGATAATCCGATATAAGGGACATCTGTAGACAGATGGAAGTGGATTAAAGACAATAATAAATTATAAGACATAGATGGTACTATAAATACATTTCTATCCAAACATATAAAGGCGAATGATTATGCATATACATTAGGCAAGGGAAGGAAGACAAGAATCTGTATATAGGACAAGAATGGACAAGTAAGCTACGATGTAAACCTGTATGTAATGTTGCATGAACTTACTCATTGCTATGATCTCAAAACTTTGAAATTCGACCACGATCCATGGTTTATGAATCTCTTCGCAAAATTGGTTTGGAGAGCTATAGATTTATAACTTATCGATACTGGAATATTTTAGGAAAATTAGTGTAAATGTGGTAACACTATCATCACAATCGATGATATAAATAGTTTGAAATACTATAAAAATTTACCATTTGCTCCTAGGACTGAATGAAAAAAACAAATCATTCTTATTACACATTGACTACTTCGAAATATGTACAGCCTGATTTCTTGATCATAGGATATAATACACTCTCATATAGATCATTTAATTTAGTTATATATTCTAATGTATATCCGTCTTCATTTATTCTATTTCTTTTTTCAATTTATTTCATCTGTTGTTGAACATCACATCTAAGTAGTATGAATCTAGTATTACTATTTATGAATATATGTTCAACTGTCTTATATAATAGTTAAATTATCATCCATTGAGTATCTGTGAAAGCGAATCTGTATGTGTTTATAAATATATATTGTTCTTCTAGTATCGACCTTTCATAAACACAGTTATCTTATCTGAACATGAGACGTGAAGTAAGTATCCGCAACTAACATATAAACGTATCACATGTACCTGTACGATTATTTATATTATTTGTATGTCTTCCAAGCAGAGGCCTACCCCAATATTCTAAACTTTCTCTTTAAGAGTGTTATAACATGGGTTCTATTGTTTTTATAAATGTACTCTTACCTACTCCTATCACTCCACAAACATGTAGTTAATTTACATATTACTTTCTCTGTATATTGTTATTATGCTTGAAAGTTTCATAACATTTTTGAAGATTAGTAATATATTGTTCATCTAAGTTCTCACCAGGTCTATTTCTGTTCTTGATACGTTACATAGTTTCGTTAATGGATATTTCTGGCATATATATGATCTCGTCATACATAGGTTCCAATAGAATCAACTACTAATGTAAATCATATATTGTACTATATATCTCATCATAAGTAAAGAAAGGCTTCACCACTTGTAAAAATGTATGGAATGTTTCTTGCAACGATCTTTCATACAAATATACGCCCGGAGAAGATACGGAAAGTTGATCCCTTAGTCGAGTTATTTATGGTAGTATTTGAAATTCTGCTAACTATGACTGCTCTTCATAATTTAACCGTCTACCTAAGCCGATAAGTTCATTGGCTCGTTTCATAACGGGTTCCCATAGAGCTAAATCTTCTGTATACTTAACTACAGTATAACCTTATTCTTTTAACAAGACACTGTCCTGCTCTATTCTTGTAGATTTTCCGCTAGCTATGTTACCACAGTACAGTATCCTTTTCATATATAATTTTAGAAAAAAATCAATCCAAATTTTCATTATAGTTATGCAATTCTTTGTTAAAATCTTTTTATATTTAGTTCTATCCCTTATATAGTGTATATTTAATCTAATAATGACGTAGCATCATTTATCTCTTTATCTATTTATTCTGGATGTAGCGTTCCAATTGCATTTTGTTTTATGAAGTCGTAATACATAATTTACTGTAACACAATAATATCTTAACCTGGCGTTATATTTAGATCTATCTTCTTACGTTCTTAGTTTAATAATTTTATATAGTTATTTAATTTATGTATCTTTTTACTATTGTTTTACATTTTAGTTAATATAGAAAAAAATAAATATCACATGAACTCTTCTTCATCGAATACATCATGATCTATAGGACTATTGAGTTCTACTTCACGTTCTTTTTGAATATATACTTTCGGTTTTTCTTTGATCATGGTTCCAAATAACACTCTCAACTGTTCGTCGTTTGTTATTTCATATGGGAAGTATCCATTAAATAGTATTATTGGATTGGTTACTATATCTGTTTTAACAAATTCTAATTTGTGCATAACTACGAATTTATTAGTTGAACTTTACATTTGCTCTATACGTTACGACTGCTTTGAATTATAAAACATGACAAGTGGAGGTATTGTTTTACCTTTATAAATCATATTTACATATAAGTTTATATCAGGTTATAATGAGTGTGAACAATAGTAATTCATTTCTATATATTAAAAACTTCACATCATATGTTGAATAGTGTGAAAAACGCATTCATATATTTCTGTAGCGTTATCAGAATAATCTAAATTATCGTATTGAAAATCATATTGTCGTATTTCGATATCATTGTTTCTTAAAGCATACAGTGTTTATAATAATAATTTTGAGTCGTCTCTGATCAAAGTTATACATTCTTTTGACTATTGTTGTTTGTATTCTGGTTGCACTGGATGCGATGGATATATTTAATTTATATGACCTAAATATAATCTATTCTTGTTGAATACCGTTTCAGCCCTCTTGATCTCTTATTACATTTCTTGTCTTTTCTTTTCCTTTTCATCATATTTTTACTGTCTTTGTGTATCACGTTATTCTAGTTACTTTGCTGTAAAATCATCTGAGTTACCACTTTCTTCGTCTTCTTCTGAATCACTTTCGAAATCTTATTTAATTATATTTTAAGTTATGTCCGTATAACTGTTGCCTATGTTCACAACATGTACTACATTCGGTTTACCATTGGTTATGTTTATGTTAGGTGGATATTGAATAGAAGTTCTTTCTAATATAAATGCTTTTAGTTTATCTAAGTTCTTGTCGAATAAAGGGACGATGATATTATTATTTATTTCGTTTGTTGAGTTTAGATATTCACCTAAATCTTATAATTTGTAATCTTTAGTTTTATCGAATGTTATATTATTGTATGGATATTGTACCTTATAGTATTATTTTTTATTTACTTCTACAATCTCTTACATACGGTAATTGGAATTCATTTACATAATTTAAAAAAATTAGAAACCAATGTTCAGATAGAGTTCAGATAGAGTCCAGACAGAATCCAGATAGAGTCCAGATAGAGTTCAGATAGAATCCAGATAGAGTCCAGACAGAAACTAACTTTATTTAATCTATACGCCCGATATAACATCAGAAATACCCTAAGGTAAATTCTGATGTGGAGAAATGAATTGGAGTGAACCAATTGCTTTATGAAAAAAATAAATTTTACAACTCATACAACATTGTCTTTTCCCTCTGCGTCAGCGTCTTCTTCATTTTATTTGTCTTACGAAGTTTCAGCATCCACTTCGTCGGGGTTGGTTTCTGGTTCATCGCTATGTAAAATGCCCTACAATTTCACCCATTATTCGGATGCAAGTTTTCTCAAATCAGGCACAACCATCGTGTTTCGTTCTATAAGAAAACTTTGAATTGTTCGTTCTGATAGTAATATAAGTTCTTGAAAGACGTCATCATCATACATTATACTATATTGTAACGTATTGTTTTAATACAATGCCAATACAGTTATACATATTACATATTAAATAGATCCTCTAGTTTTTACGGTTATCGTGGACAGATATTATGCGACATCGACTATAATTTATGATCTAAGTTTGTTACATTTACCATAGTACTCTTGCTTTTATATTATTTTTCTTAGGTCTTGTGATAAATCTTTAAATATAATTTAAATAAATTAATTGATTAAGTCTTCTAAGATTAAATCGGTAAGTACATTTTATCTATTTTCTTTTGTATCCTCTGGAGGAAAACATATTTCACACAACTCATTAAATAAACAATTACAAAACACTGGAACGTCTTTATAATAATATAAACCCTCTTTAAACTAAACACTTTTCAACAGTTTATCTTTTGATAAAGTACCTTATTTAAATTATTGTATCATTTTTTGTATAAAAGTTTATCTTTATTTAGTACCTATTTCATACTCTTTTAAATACGGTTTAGCTGTGAACTAACCTTTCATATCTTTTGTTTTCCCTATTTTTTGTTCTTTATCTGGAATGAAATGTTATATCTATCTCGACGTTGTTCTTATGTTTTAAATATTGTTTAGTTGTATTTTTATATAGTCCAATAGTTCATTTTTAGCTAAAATTATATATTTATACTCGTCGAATTTACAATTGAATCCGAACAAAATATCAGATATGAACTACGAATAATTTATTTAATACATGTTTAAAGAATTTATAAATTCAAACCACTTATATTATTTAAGATAATCTATAGCATTATCAGGAATGGTCTCATACGATACATGTTATTTTAAATTATAATACTATGAACTCATTTAAATGAGTTAAAATATATTAGAACCGGGATTGATTTTTTCTGTATCATAATGGAGATCTGTGAAATGCGAATAGCTGGAAAGAGGCTGTGTGTTCCAGTCTAACTGCAACACGATCCATCAGTGTAAGATATATTTGGACGAACAGTTGCAATGTTTTGTGCTTGTAAAGGAATAGACATTCCAACTCGGTGGGAACATGATCCATCTCTGTAAGACTGCAAAGGGTGGACGGTTGCAATGTATTTAGTACATAAAGGGATAGAGGTTCCTGCGCGGTGGAAACACGATCCAACTATATAAAGCAGCTGTGGACGGACAGTTGCTATGTTCTTGGCAGAGAATGTTTCTCCATTTTGGAACCTAAGTAAACAAGAATTTGAACGATTGTATAAAAGTAAATAAATATAGAGATATAACTAACTGTATAAATTAAGATACGCGCAGTTGAAAAGATAATCTACTCTCATTCTATCATGCTAAGAACTAAGATCGGGAGATTGATTTTTTAAGCATATATTATGTCTAATAAGAAAGATGAATCGACTGAGGCGATGCGACAAGAGATTCTACCCAAGTCGTATTGTGATCCAGCCATGCGGGGCGGCGGCGGGATGACTCTCGCAATGTATTTGGCGCATGAAGGGATAGAGATTCCTACGCGGTGGGAACATAATCCGAATATACGAGACAGTCTTGGGATGACAGTCGCAATGTATCTTGCTTGTGGCGTAAAAGAAATTACATCACAGTGGGAACACGATCCAACACTGTAAGATAACTATGGGACCACTGTTGCAATGTATTTAGCGCATAAAGGGACAGAGATTCCTACGCGGTGGAAACACGATCCATCTTTATATGATTCAGTCGGATGGAATGTAGCCATACATTTACAGCATCATCATATGGACGTTTCTCTATTTTGGAACCTAACTAAACAAGAATTTGAACGACTGTATAAAAGTAAATAAATATAGAGATATAACTAACTGTATAAATTAAGATAAGCGCAGTTGAAAAGATAATCTACTCTCATTCTATCCTGCTAAGAACTAAGATCCAAATCGGGAGATTGATTTTTTTCTCTATTCACTATGTCATCAACAGAAGCATTATATTTGGCTCGTCGTGGTATGGAAATTCCATCGCGGTGTGAACATGATCCAGCCGCTCGAGACAACGACGGAATGACCGTTGCAATGTATCTAGCACGCAGTGGGAAGGAGATTCCAACTCGATGGAAACATGATCCTATCCTACGAGACAACAGTGGACGTACTGTCGCAATGTATACAACATACCATAAAATATACACCTCGACACAGTGGTAACATGATCCATCTCTGTAAGACTGTGGAGGATGGACTGTTGCAATGTATTTTGTATATTATGGGAGAGATATTCCAACTCGGTGGGAACATGATCCGTCTGTGTAAACAAAGAAAGGATTAACAGTCGCTATGTATTTAGCTCGCGCTGGGAGATATATTCTTGCACGATGGGAACATGATCCCACTTTGCAAGACAATGATAAAGTAACAGTTGCAATGTATTTAGTTAGACGTATGCGGACTGTTTCTCCATTTTGGAACCTAACTAAACAAGAATTTGAACGACTGTATAAAAGTAAATAAATATAGAGATATATTTACTAATATAAACTAATATAATAGTAGTTGAAAAGATAATATACTCTCATTCTATCCTGCTAAGAACTAAAATACAAATGAAAGATTGATTTTTTCTACATTGATAATGTCTATTGAAAATGGAATGACAATTGCAATGCATTTAGTGAAAAAAAGATTAAAGATTCAACCACAGTGGAACCATGATCCAGACACTCAAGACAATGATGGAATGACTGTTGCGATGCATTTCGTAGAAGATATAAAGGATATTCCCGCCCAGTGGGAACACGACCCGGAAATATAGAACAAATATGGTATGACCATGGCGATGATGTTGGCAAAAAAAAATTTCAACACAGTGGGAACACGATCCAACTATATAAGACAAATTTGGAATGACTGTCGCAATGTGGCTGGCACACTATTAATAAAAGATTCCAACTCAGTGGGAACATGATTCCACTATGCAAGATAATAGTAAAGAAACAGTTGCGATGTATTTGGCTAGTGATGGAAAAAAGATTCCAACTCAGTGGGAACATTGTCCGATGATGATAAATAACTATAGATGGACTGTAGCGCCACGGAAAGGAGATTCCTACACGATGGAGACATAGTCCGATATATTAAAACATCAATGAAACTACTGTGGCTATGTATTTGTAATACAGAAGTTCCTCCATTTTGGAATTTGACAAAACGGGAATTTTAACGACTGTATAAAAGTAAATAAATATAGAGATATAACTAATTATATAAACAAAGATAAGCGTAGTTGAAAAGACAATCTATCACAATTCTATCCTGCTAAGAACTAAGATCTAAATTGGGAGATTGATTTTTTCTATCTTACATAATGTAAGACATCACATGTAAAATGACAGAAGCAATGTATTTGGCATGTAATAGGAAGCCGATTCCGTCACGATGTGAACATGATCCGACGTTGCGAGATTGCCGTGGATATACCGTTGCAATGTATTTAACTATTTTTGGTGCGGTGATTCCAACACAGTGGGAACATGATCCAACTTTGTAGAATAACTAAAACGCGACGGTGGCAATGTTATTAGCACGTGAAAATAAAGAGATTCCAAAACAGTGGGAACATGACCCGGCAACATAGGATAAAACAGGTATGACAGTAGCGATGTTTTTAACAGGAAGGACAAGGACGATTCCGATAAGATGGTAACATGATCCGTCTTTAAAAAATATGTTTGGAGGGACAGTTGCCGAAAATTTATAAATATTTAGTATCGAAGTTCCTCCATTTTGGAATTTGACTAAACAAGAATTTGAACGATTGTATAAAAGTAAATAAACATAGAGATATAATTAGTTATACAAACTGAGATAAGCATAGTTGAAAATATATTTTATTCTATTTCGATCCTGCTAGTAATTAAAGTCTAAAATATAGATGGAAGATTGATTTTTTCTTCATGCATAATGAGTGAAGGATAGGAACATGATCCGACCGTGTAAGACAGCCGTGTACTAACCATTCCAATGTATTTAGCATGTGACGGGAAGTAGATTCCAACTCAGTGGGAACATGATCCAGCTATGCAAGATTGTTGTGGACGTACTGTAGCTATGTTGTTAGCACGTCGTAGAATGATTGTTCCAACTCGGTGGCACCATGATCCAGTATTATAAAACGACTATGGATGTACTGTTGCGATGTATTATGTAGGTAATTGTGAAGTGATTCCTGCGGAGTGGTGTCATGATTCTACAATATAGAATACAGCAGGAAGGACGGTTGCAATGTTATTAGCGGATAACGGAAAAGATATTCCAACCCAGTGGTATCATGATCCGTCTTTGAAAAATGTGTTTGGAATGACAGTTGCAGAGAGTTTATAAATATTTAGTATCGAAGTTCCTCCATTTTGGAATTTGACTAAACAAGAATTTGAACGACTGTATAAAAGTAAATAAATATAGAGATATAACTAATTATATAAACGGAGATAGGCGTAGTTGAAAAGACAATCTATCACAATTCTATCCTGCTAAGAATTGAGATCTAAATTGGGAGATTGATTTTTTCTTCATGCATAATGAGTGAAGGATAGGAACATGATCCAACCATATAAGATGGTAACGGACGAACCATTGCAATGTATTTAGCATGTGATGGGAAGTAGATTCCAACTCAGTGGGAACATGATCCAACTATGTAAGATTGTTGTGGAGATACTGTAGCTATGCTGTTAGCACGTCGTAGAATGACTGTTCCAACTCGGTGGCACCATGATCCAGTATTATAAAACGACTATGGATGGACTGTTGCGATGTATTATGTAGGTAATTGTGAAGTGATTCCTGCGGAGTGGTGTCATGATTCTACAATATAGAATACATTAGGAAAGACTGTTGCAATGTTATTAGCAGATAACGGAAAAGATATTCCGAAACAGTGTGAACATGATCCAAATGTGCGAGATAAACGTGGAATGACAGTTGCGATGCGGCTAACTTATAGTGTAGGAGAGATTCCAAAACAGTGGGAACATGATCCAAATATGAGAGATAAACATGGAATGACAGTTGCGATGCATTTAGCACGTGAGAATAAAGAGATTCCTGAGCGGTGGTACCATGATCTAACATTGTAGGACGATAGTGGGCTGACAGTTGCAATGTTACTGGGCTATCGTGGAATGGAGATTCCGAAACAGTGTGAACATGATCCAAATGTGCGAGATAAACGTGGAATGACAGTTGCGATGTGGCTAACTTATAGTGTAGGAGAGATTCCAAAACAGTGGGAACATGATCCAACACTACAAAGCACGTAAGGAGAAACAGTAGCAATGTTTTTAGCCTGTGACGGAAAAGATATTCCAAAACAGTGGGAACATGATCCAACACTACAAACCACGTAAGGAGAAACAGTAGCAATGTTTTTAGCCTGTGACGGAAAAGATATTCCAACTCAGTGGTACCATGATCCAACTATGCGAGATGATGATGGAAATACTGTCGCAACGCATTTGGTTGATAACGAGAAAGACGTTCCTCCGTTTTGGAAACTGGATAAATCAGAGTATGAACGACTGTATAAAAGTAAATAGACATAAAGATATAACTAACTATATAAACTAAGATAAGCATAGTTGAAAAGATAATCCACGCTGGTTGAATCGTGTAATAAACTACTGTATGGAGATTGATTTTTTCTTTATTTATAATGTTAGATAAATGCGGAAGAACAGCGGCGATGAATTATGTTTTGAATAAAAAGAAAATTCCTGCCTAATATGAACACAACCCCACAATACAGGATTCGTATGGAATGACAGTAGCAATGTATTTTGCCGATAATGGAAAGAAAATTCCGAAGTGGTGACATCATGATCCAACCATACGAGACAACTGTGGGAAGACCGTCGCATTACACTTAGCCCGTGACGGAACGGAGATTCCAACTTAATGGAATCATGATCCCAATATACGAGACATCCGTGGAATGACTGTGGCGATGTGGTTAGCATGCCGTGGGGAAGGTGTTCCAATACAGTGGTACCATGATCCAACAATATTAGATAAAAATAGATTCACTGTTGCAATGTATTTGTCAAGATAAAGAAAAGAGATTCCAACCTAGTGGAAACATAGCTCAAAATTATAAAATATATATGGAATGACAGTAGCAATGTATCTGTCGAGTGGAGGAAACGAAATTCCAGCAATGTGGGAACATGATTCAAAATTATAAAATATATACGGGAGTACAGTAGCAATGAATTTGGCACGAGAAGGAATGGAGATTCCAACCTAGTGGAAACATGATCCGTGGCTGCGCGATAATGATAGACGGACGGTTAGAATATATTTGTAGATGAACGGAGGTGGGGTTCCTCCATTTTGGAATTTAAGTGAATCTGAATTTAAACGATTGTATAAAAGTAAATAAACATAAAGATATAACTAACTATATAAACTAAGATAAACGTAGTTGAAAAGATAATCTGCGCTCGTTCTATCATGTTAAGAACTAAGATAAATAGTGGCATACAACCAATATGAATGACGTCTCGTTCATTTATTTTTTCAAACATACAAATGCAATTGATAAAGCAGGAAGGAAATGATAAACCAGAATATATAGATGGTACTATTGAAAACGATACAATTATTTCCACAAAGGGGTTGTATAAAATACTCAATAAAGTACGAAATAGAGGTCTTGTTTTATATAATGTTTAGAAACAATAATAATTGAACGGTGGTGATAAAGAAGATGATAACAATTACGACGATCTTATAAATGCTTTTCCATAATAGGATTAAGAAGGTGCTCAAGAATATTTCACATACCAATCAGACATAGATGAAGCCAATGTTGTGAGATATGGTGGAAACGAGATCCAAGAATTATTCAAAAAACATAAACCTAGATCAAGAAAAATGAACGCTAACGATAGATTAGAAATATTTGAACAGAAAGATCCATAAGATTTCACGACTATGTCACAAAACGAAGAGGCATTTGTTAAAAAATATTTCAAAAAGGATCCTTAATATATGTTGTAAGTAAGAAACAATGAACTAGTAACACAGATGAAACTTGGTGGAGATGTGATAGGAGGATGTGATTGTGAAGGATATGAGTACTCTTTATAACAGGATGACGGTATGTGGAAAAACTTTATGGAAGGTGGTAGGATGTCTTTTAACGTGTAGAAAACTAAATATAAAAACATTATAAATGAAAATAAATTACAATAGATGTCGGCTTTCAAATCAGTATAAAAACGTAAAGGACATAAGATGTAACAGGACGAAAACTCCAGTCCTCAATTACCTATTCCAATTGATGATAAAGGTAAAATTATAGATATATTTAACGGGGAACCTCAAGTATTAGGTGCTGCGATAGACGTGAGTAAATTGGAGTTCAACTTAGATAAAATAAATATCAAATGTAAGGAATACGGCATTCCTGAATATACATAAGAATAGTTAGATCAGGCATTATAAAAATATAACATGAAAGTTCAAGATGTTAAGTATTTCCTTCCATATTAAGACCCAGATACAAAATAAGTCACATTCGATTTCATGAACGATCAACAAGTAAACATAAGGATATATGCAGAAGATAAGAAAGGCGGGATGTAATAATAACCGACCATCGCTGAAGAATATTAATCATCAGAAGAATCAGAATCCAGTTCAAGTGACGACTCGGACGTCCAAGTTGTCGGTAGAAAGATAACGTATAATTAATATGGAGAAGACTGGAGATGAGCCATGATTTCGTGTGATTTTGGAAACACCGAAATACACTTTTTATCGCGGTTTTGATATATATTCTAATAATATTGAATTCTTTTTTAAGCAAGAGAAATGGATAACTTTCAGACTCTGATGGTTGGTGGTGTGTCCGTGGTAGACATGGATTCTAGTGCGTAGTAGGAAGACAGCAGAAAATCACTTTTAGCATGTTTGAAAGAATATAGAGCCGTAGTAGAAAAATATTCCACTCTTAAGGAAGAAAAGTACGAAAAGAACAACTATTACACTTAAGTCGTCGATGCACTAATTCCAGAAGATGAGAATGAACTGTTCAATAACTTCATGTATTGGAATAAAGCAAAGCAGGCAATAGTGAACCAGGTTAACAAATCTGTTCAAAAGGAATTAGAACGTGATTTAAATAAACTTAAAATTGACGTCAGCAAGGTTATGACTAATGCAGACATACCAAGTGTATACAAAGAATTCATATCATCGTCCAGGATCATATACAGCACATTATTAAACAAAGTAAAGGGACAGAAATTCACAGAGACATAGAACACAAAAAGAGAAATTAAAACTCTTGTTGAATCCATAATCGGAGACACATCTCTTACCGAGACACAAAAAATAGTAGATGAATTTAAAAAGTATGATAACGAACAATATGAACAGGTTAAAACTAAGTGTCAATTGGAGAAACCTGACAATATGGAAACGTTGAAATTCTTCAAGAAGTACAGAGATAGAAGCATTGACACATTCTTCGAAGAACTAGTACAATATGAAGTTGCAATCAAGAAATTCTTTGAAAGATATAACACATATGAACCCAAACAAGAAGAATATTTAGAAATAGTTAAAACATTCGACGAACTTTCTAAATTCAAAGGCGAGGCGAACTTTTTGGAAAGGACGATAACATAATTCTCGAATATAAATTTATATGATGCATTCGATAAATATATACCATACACTCCAGTGGCTGGCGCATCTGGATAAGATGAACATTAGAAACCATTGCTGAAAACAATCACAGATATATTCTTAGACACTTACATAGATCCTTAGGTCATTAGAAACACATACGAACGTAGATTTAAGAATATATATAAAATCATTTCAAATTATAGTTTCATGGTTTAATTTACACAGAAGATAAACGAATTGAGTAAGATGTCTATCAAAATAGGCGATCTCATAATCTAAATCATTTCATCCGCTATTATGATATGTTCATACATGTATCAATCTGGCGATAAGTTCGGCGTGATAGAAAGACCGGCCGCCTCATTAAATAAATAAGGTAAATATATATTAGGTTGGTAAGACCTTACTTTATGGTAGATTTAAAACAATAAAAACAAATATGATAAATTCAATCAACTCGTATTATAACTTGCTTTCAACTGTATCGAATCAACATACGGAACATTCTTGCTCATCATTGACAGGTATAGGTAACAGGATAAAACAATGTACAGTATAATTGGATCGGGAAAATCGGCCGGTGAACCTATTGCTGACTGCCTGCAGTGTTATATTTTAATAAAGAAAGTATATGATGCATTCAACTCCAAGATGACCAAATATAACCAGACTGATATATACAATAAATATAAATTCAGGCTATAATTAAGAAAAGATTCAAAATATTTCAACATATTTATACTGTTGAATGGATAGAATATTTAACTAGAATAAGACTAATATATACAAGAGGTCAATTCTATCTGGAACAAAGCACCTGGTAGCACATCACACGATGGTAAGATGATGTCAGACAGATGTGCAAACATTCTGAGAGATTTTACTGACACGATGATGAGGGCCTTGACATACGATTTAGTATCACTTGTATCAGAAGACACAAAAACAAATATATCATCGTTCATAGCAAAGACTGATGTACAGATGAATACATTGACAGACTTACGTAAGGTAGAGGATGAAAAGGATTAATTCCCGGAGATAGAATTAGAGAAAATAGAATACAAAGGTATTTTAATAGATAAATATATTGAGATTGCAGACACGATCAATAAATATATAACTAACGATTGGAACTCTTCTGTATTACCGAAAGACAGAGACTACCAAGAGGAGTTCATCGGATATTATAAGAAGCTACACGAACGATACAACGAATTGAAGGAATCTTAACGCAGAGAATTCATAGTTGTGGAGATGTTGAAAAACGATGAGTTCAATATCAGAGAACCTGATAAAAAGTTTTAGGATGCGTTCGGAGTTTCTATAAACTAATTTACTAAAAGTATGCAAGATATAATGTCTGTATTCTTGTTATATCATAAGAAATATGTTGAGATAATCGGTAATTATGAAAGGTTAATGGAGACTTTAGAAGTTATGAAATATATATTAAACCAGATATTCATAAAGATACTCCCAGGCGGCGTCAAAAATAATTTACAAAATCCATAAATAGAAGGAGTTTTAGAAAACCAAGATAACAGCAATCTGATCAGAGCGTTCATAACAATATACGCCACCAACAGAATAGCACCTAAGTTGGTGTAGGGTGATTGGTTGTACAATAACATCAAAACTATAACTAAACAGGAAGATTTGAGTGTATTTCAAAGTCAATTAATAAACGATAGAATGCTTTTGAACACATTATCTTTACATATCTATTACATGCTGAGATAAAGTGATCCATTCCCAGTTAAAGGAAACACCGCAATTACTGAGCAACAATTTGGATACGTAGAACAAAGACACATGACACATGATGTGGGCTATAGGCCTGTAACTATTCCAGAAGATGATAAATATGTAAATAAAAATACTATGGAATTGAAGCCGTTCGATACTACAAATGATGTGGAAGATATGCTGTAAGTTTACAAGGGAGGAAGCGCTACGACTGGAAATATACTGAATTAAATGTTATAATAGTAGATATAGTATTTATAACAAGTGTCTTCTCCTCAAGTCTAGCCCCAACCACAAGTCCAGCCTCAAGTCCAACCACAATCCTACTAACCTCAACCTCAAGTCCAGCCACAATCCTACTAACCTCAGCCACAATCCTACTAACCTCAACCTCAAGTCCAGCCACAATCCTATTAACCTCAACCTCAAGTCCAATCATAGCAAGAAGTTATCCCTCCTCAGCCAGTAGAAGAGCCAGTTTTCGGATCTGGTAAACTCGGTGGTAATATTTATGCTAACGGTATATCTGATATAGACGTGAAGTATCTTCAAATCAATCAACCATATCTTAAAACAACAGTAGGAACAAGAGGTAAAGAGTTTTAAGAACTTAACGAAATGATTAGAATGTTGATTGAACTTCCTGGAGTCACTTACAAGAACAACGCAATAGATTATTCAGGATTGTTCCAGTATATTGAAGAGTTTCGTTCACACTTATTGAAAGAATTTGAATCATATCAAGGCAAAAACGAGTTCAAACAGTATGATTACATCAAATATCAACTGGAAGTTCAAACAAACATGAAACCTGTTTTCCAACAAATCATCGAGAAGAAAATCTATCAACCGATGTCATTTGATAAGATAACTGAGTATAATCGAATTGTTAGAAAAGACTATTTCGAAACAATCATTCAAAAGTATAAAATCGTAAGTTCTTACAAGGCCGATGACGCTATCAACTATACTTTAATGGAGAACAATATGTATTAAGGAGATATTTTAAGAAACGGTAAAGCAATTGTCAATCATGTAGACAAAATAGAATCAGAACAACCTAGATTGATACTTGTAAATGAGTTGAACGGATATATTAACAATGTTATGAAAATCATAAAGCAGAACAGATAAAAACTTCCACAAGTATTTGTAGATGGTATGATTTCTAATTCATATATTCAACGATCCATGGAGACAGAGGAGATAGTAAATAAGTAATGTACATTCTAAGTACCGACTAAATCCATTTCATCGCCATTCAACATATCTAAAATATATAACATGGGAACATAAGATCAAGTGAACAACTACATCAACACATTGTAAACTAAATAAGATCTTATAAATTATATGGGACTGGATGACTACGTAACTGATTCTATAAAATATTTCATAAAATGTACATAGCCAGATGGAACAAACATCTCATAAGAATTGAAACGTCAGTATATAACTTTCTTTAAAGCATGTACTGGTGGCGGACTGACTTCCAATTCATTGCCAGTTGGATTTACATATGATAGAATTCAAATCTTTGATAAATTTGATTATGATATTGAATGCAGTAACATACTGTTATCATAGATGTCGCAACGTATTTCTTACACATTGATAGCAGTGATATTGAAGAAGATAATGAGATTCTAGGATGTATAAATAGGCGAAATAAGTGTTTTAGGATAAATCAGCCAAGAAACTTAAAACGATATCAAATTATTTATAGACAAAGTTAACGCAGATAGAGTATTACCTAAATATTAGTAAAATTAATTGTATTCAATGTTCAGACATTTAGTAATATAGTCAGCCGTACAAATCGTAAAGAAAACATGGTATAATTAGTTATTGTTTTAGTTTTACGATGTAGCCATAAATCCATTTGTATTCTTAGATATACCAGAAGAGAATATACATTTCACAGGTGAAAATAAGATAGATCCAGTGTATATTTATAAAGTTTATGGTAAAGATATACAACTATCTCCTAATTCAGAAATTACAGAGTTCGAGGCACAAGATATATGTCGTAGAATACAGACGGTGAACGGCAATAAGGAAATGATCATGTAGTAGCCTTATGTAAGATTCGCTCAGTCATGTATCGATTGTGTCGAAGATCAAACAATAGTTCAAGAGATATGTAAAAATGTAAAATATTGTGTAGTAGGAAATGATTAAACCTTGTATGATCTATTCTATACTAATATTCAAGCAAATATGGATCCTAATATATAAACAATTCCATAAATAGATGGTTAAATAGAAACTCTATAACGATTTGCACAAAGACTCAACACGATTATGAACGTAAGAGCCCCAAGTGTTTTGCTTCCTATAGGAACACCAGATCAACGAGAAACATATTTCAACAATTATGCCCTACCATTTGACGCCCCTGCGTTAAGACAATAGTAAAATATAATGGCCGGTCCAGTTACGTCTGCCAATATTAAAGAACTTGTGAAATTAGGTGAACAGAAACTATAAGCGTTATAAGCAAATCTAAATGAACTCCAACAAAAACGAGCAAATCTAAATAGATATGTACAACAACCAGTTGGAAACAATGATGCAGTTAATTTGTTAGTTAAGTTCTAAAAGGTGATATGTAGGAAAGTGTCTGCGTCTGTATTGTGGGTGTTGCGTGGATAAATAGATGTGTAATTATAATATGTAAAAACAACTCAACGTATAGGAACATTAGTTAAACCAACAAATAATATTCAGATAAACAGTATGTTGAAATATATCCCACTGTATCCACTGGATTGTCAGCTCGATCTCTTACGTGGTTTCGGAAACAAAAAACTACTGACTAACATCATTCATGGAGGTGGTGAAAAGTTATATTCATTGGACGATAGACCATAGATGGTACACACTATACGTAATGTCAAATACTATGAAATAAGAACTCCAGAACAGTTCGAAGAATATGTAAACATGATTGAAGAATATATTAAATTATAGTCAGGTAAAGGATACAAAGAAACATCACAATCAGCAACATCAGTTGAAACTCTTTTACAAACTCTGTAAGGTCAGTATGATATAGGTAAGAACTTCGATACATCTATCCCGTTAAATTTCTCTTATCCTATGTTCATATCTAGTTTGATAACAAGATTGATTCTTAATTATGAAGTTAACGTGAATAATAAATCAGACGCAGATAGAATAAAATTACTATCATATGAAAAGGCTTACAACAGTCTTGCTACAATAGCCAATCCTAATGAACAACAACAAAAATTAAAAGAAAATTTAGGAAAGATAGTATCTCAGTTAAATTCATAATACAACAGTACTTCATAAAAGTTTAAATTAGATGATTATGGCAGGAATGCTCTCAAGGCAATTCTATCTTCAAATCCAAATGGAATCAAATTCATCTGTACTATGCCTATCGGTCAGATGGAAATCAAAAAGGATAGTACTTAAGATATTTACAAATATGCACAAAACGAAATGGTGAAGGATGCCGTGAAGGAGCAATTGCAAGAAGAAATGAAGTTACAAACTGATGCAGTGATATATAATAAGAAGTTGAAAGTCATAGAACCATTTTCACCGCAGACTCTATACGAAGAAGAAGATCCTGACAGTTGTATCTTCACGGATGTTGCAGTGAGTTTGAACGATCCTGATAACTATGGATGGACTGAGAGAGAGATGTTTAAGATACTATTAGAATTACCATATATAGTGAAAGATTTACAAATATTCTTACAACGTTCTAACCAGTACAAAGTATTGTAATCTGTCGCTAACACTCTCATAACAACAATAGATAAGATAACTAAGCCAGGTGTTGAAATGCTGAAGAAACTGCCATAAAACGTAAATAGTATGCACGATGTGGATACTTTAGATTCAAAATGGTACATAGAGTTTGGTGACAATAATGAAATGTTATAGAAATTCAGATATCTTATATATCAATACTATTATAATGTAGATTTCAACATTCCTCGAATCAACAAATATGCTATTGAGAAATGGTTTTAAATCAAAATGTTGCACCAATATTTGAATCCGACAGGACTTCCTGGTTTAATGGACAATATAATTGCCAATAAGGACCTGTATCCTATATTTTTCAGATTGGCTTTCGTTAGTAGAATAGCAAAGGATGAAAATGGTATTAGGAAAAATATGTTAGGTATAGATCACTATTATATAACAACCAGAAAACCAGAATTCATCTCCGATCAACCAACATATAACAGAGAATTAATGAAATATCAACTAGGATGGTATAACAAGAAAACTGGATTCAGAAACAATTTATAAGAGTTTACAAACACATATGGAACTAACTATCTCGGTGGAGCAAGAACGCGTGTAGATAAATTGTAGTTAATAAACATCCAGGATCAGAAGGGATATTATAATGTAATGGGTCAGTTCTATACATTCTTAGCATCTAACGGAGGATATAATAAAATACTAATCTCACCTGAAAGCATGATGTACGAAATTGAAATTATGGCTGGAATTACTAATTAAAATCTACTCAAAGTAAGTAATAACATAGGTCCATTCTTCAATTATGACAAATTCAAAAACGAACCAACAGGATACAAACATCTTGAAAGAAACCGTTACATGAATGATTCTAATCTATGGTAGATGATGATAGTTTCACCAAGCCAATTCACATATCAACTGCTATATAAAGATCTTAAGCAAGAGAAGATAAGTTACAATATGGAAACGTTTTATAAATATTTATTCTCTATGTTAGGACTTGCTCCATTCGATCCAGTACAACTGATTAAGTAGAACATGACGTTCCCGTTGATGACTATCATGGACGCATATATAAGAAAGTTTGATAAGAAGTTCCCAGGAATAACATTCAACCAGAACAATATAAGATTTGAACGTATTGGAACTATCAATGGAATGATTGTATCAATTCCTGTTTTACCAGCTGGTGGAATGTTAATCGATGGTAAAGATAGAGATAATTATATGTTATATGGTAATTATATTGTGAAGTAAGTGAGTGGTTAATGGTATATTTACTATTTATCTGCCGGTGGACTGCCCAGCACGAAAGAACAGGCGTATAAATACGATTAAGATCTGCGCGACGGTATAGAGAATGCCATTGTGAAACGTATGCCTCTCACGTTGCCTACAGACCTTGTAGATAAGAGTTAAATGGTGTTGGATCATATGCCATCGATAAATAAGAGCGTAGGCATAACTGGTTTGTTGGAAGACGGTATGTTCATAAGTCTGATACATTTACCTGGAGGTGTTGATGTGGGTCCCGGTGTTGGTATTGTTCGTGATTCTAATAATTAGATGAACTTAGTTTAAGAAATGTTCCTGATGCTTCCTAAATTATGTTATAAATTCAATATGATCCTGTCACAACAACCAGAAGGAAATATACGTGAATATATGTACAAAAATCATGGAGTTTCTTCTGTGGACTTCGATATAGAAAAGATAAATAATGTTCAGTGATTTCTTTTTTCTCTCACTGAAATGGATATTATAAAAGGTATCACTCTGAAAGCAAAAGAACTGCCGCCGCCACAGAATTACATTTATATTACTTTTGTGACTCTCACTGTGATATTGATCATCGTGTGCGTTGTTTTGACTGTGATTATAGTAGGTCGTTCTATATTCAAGGATACGTCCAAGATATGATTTTATTTTTTGTCTATTCAAATGAACGATACAATAGTCGCTGGATTGCAAATGAAAGATTATGTAACATGGGGAATCGTTATTATAGTGTTGGTAGTAATTATGATATTTCTTGCAATAGGCACAGGTAAAAGTAAAGAAACGTATGTGGGCGTGAGTTAAGTTAAAAATCCAGATATAATTGTTTAATAAGATGTTTATCAGAATGAAGAAGACGACAGACCTATTGAAAAAATGATTTAAGATTATAATACATCCACTATAGCCGATGCAAATAAAACCGTCGATATAGATAATGTTATTAAATAGAAACTTGATCAGAAGTTTGCAAACGAGATCGAGCGTATGGGTTACGGACAGGACCATATGTTGGACGATGCCACTAGACTCAGGAGAGATGCGATGATATAAGCTCAGATAGACAATCCTAACATAGTATACGACGCTGAGACGAGACTACATTATAAAATGGATGATCCGAACTTGATACCCAATTTCCCCACACAGGTTAGGTTCTGATTATATTCTTTTTTGTCGAAGTGGAAATTGATTTATTTGATAATAAAATGTAAATAGATGATATAGAATTTATGAGAAATTTAGTATTGAACTATGTTCCTGCACTTAATGTTGTCCCGGAAACGGAAGCTGAGCGTATTATAAGAATGAGAGGCGCCATGATATAACTTCAGATAGATAATCCAAATATAGTATTTGATGAACAGACTAGATTGCATTTTGGATTGCCTCCTGTGAAAATGAATTGATTTTTTTCTATAAATATATGTAATTAGACGAATATAAAAATACTAAAGCAATGCTTATGGCTCAATTCGATGATGTTCCAGTAGAACTGTAACATGATCCATATATGACAAATATATATGGAGATACGGTTGCTATGATACTAGCATCGTGTGGAAAGTAAATACCCATGTAATGGAAACATGCATCGACGTTGGGTAATTTTGAAGGAAACACTGTTGCGATGTTGTAAGCAGCATGTGGGAATTAGATAGATGCGAATTGGAAACATGATCCATATATTGTGAATAATAATAAAATAACAGTTGCCATGATATACGCAAACTTAGGAATAGAAATTCCAAATGAGTGGGAACATGATTCAGCTATGTAAGATATTGATAATAATACAGTAGCATATTATATGTTCAAAAACGAGAAGAAAATACCTAAAATATGGTAACATGATCCCACGATACTTATAGAAAATGGCTTGACAATTGCAATGTTGTGTTTGAATCAACAGATGGAGGTACCTGAAGGATGGTCATATGATCCTAGTTTAAGATTAGATTAATAATAACAGACAATGGCTATGTATCTTGTTTTGAGTGATAAACCTATACCTGTTGAATGGGAACATGATCCATGTATATAGGATTGGACTGGCAGCACTGTGGCGATGTATATGGCGTATGAAGGATATGAGATTACTTAGTAATGGTTTCATGGTGATCATGTTAGAGATGTGAATGGCTTATGTTTATCTGATATTTTATAGGGAAAGACCGGAGATGAAGAGTAGTAGAGCGTAGACTAAGAGCTGGCTGAAGGAGAGAGGTAAAATGCGGCTGAATAGTAGTAGAACGTAGACGAAGAGCTGGCTGAATAGTAGTAGAACGTAGACGAAGAGCTGGCTGAAGGAGAGAGATAAAATGTGGCTGAATAGTAGTAGAACGTAGATGAAGAGCTGGCTGAAGGAGAGAGGTAAAATGTGGCTGAATAGTAGTAGAACGTAGACGAAGAGCTGGCTGAAGGAGAGAGATAAAATGTGGCTGAATAGTAGTAGAACGTAGACGAAGAGCTGGCTGAATAGTAGTAGAACGTAGACGAAGAGCTGGCTGAAGGAGAGAGGTAAAATGTGGCTGAATAGTAGTAGAACGTAGACGAAGAGCTGGCTGAATAGTAGTAGACCGTAGAGAAACAGAAAAAAGAAAACATATACTTGATGATACTTTTGTTGATCATCATATGTATTTTATGATCAATCATTTTTTTCTATTTACTCAAAATAATATTTAGCAGTCTATCTAACATTATGATTAAACCAAAATCCAGAATGATGTGCATTACATACGTAATTAAAATACCTTCCAATCACTTCTAATTTATTCTTTTTTGAACATTTCATACATTCGATAATGAATATTTCTAATATCTATTGATCAAAGTATCTTACTTTTCTGAAACGGTTACAGCCTGTCATGTGAAGATGATATGATATCTAATTGCATCGTTTGTTAATCATATCTTCATGTTCTCTTTGTTCTTTTGATTTAGTAGTTTCTGCAAACGTTTTGATCAGTACTGTTGATTCTATATCATAGAATTTCTATAGTTGTTATTATTTTATTAAACCTACCGACGATCCCATTATAATGATTAAATAAATCAATTTTTTTAATGGAATGAAATGAAATATACATTGGTCATTGGACAACCTGGAACCGGTAAGTCGTACACAATCCAACATATGTAGAACTGTCATAAAATAGCACCGACAAACCCTTCAGCGAAATTGATAGATGGTTAAACTATTTATAAATTCACTGGTTCATCTATGTGTAACCTATAGTCAAATGGAGTGAAATTCACATTGCCTGTGGTTGTAGTTGATGAAGTGTTTTTATTTAATAAACATTAAATGTCGGTTATACTGGATTGTATGTAGGACGACACACAGTTGATAATGTATGGAGATCCGTTCCAAATAAAATAGATGTAAGTAGGAGATCAGTCAGAAAGTTATTTCTATGATGCATTCATAGAAAGAGGTATGTCGTTGGATGATATTTAAATACAACGTTTGACAAAATATTACAGAGCACAGGATCCCAAATTAATATAAGTATTGGACAAGTATAGAACTGGATTGGAGTCAGAGTATCCCATACTATCATTCCAATAAATAACATAATTGAATGCCATTAAAAAGGTAATAGACTATGGATATACCATATTAGTAGGTACTCATAAAAGGAAAAATAAATTATAGAACACGATAGACAAGTATTTCATAAAGACGTAAGCATAGTTAGAACTGGGGCAAGACGGGAAACTGTGGCGGGTTGGGCAGAGAGTTTACATCGTGAACAGAAACGGAACTATACAGGGGTCCGATTGGATAGTTTAAATCTAGCCACAGCTCGTTTTGAAAGACGCCGGACCTGTTACATAATATTATGACAACGGGTTAAAATATAATATAATATCTGCTGATGTATTGACTGTGAATATAGTTCAGGGCCAGACTATTGAAGAAGGAGTCATATTGGATCTCGAATCAATGTTTGAGTTCGGTAGTTATTATACAGCGATTTCAAGAACTAAGTAATGGGACAATGTATATATACTTACACAGCCTGTTTAAAAATTCCAGATAGATATGAACAATTAGTTTTTATAATGAACCGTAAAATTTACTTTTTTCATAAAGTAATTGGTTCACTCCAATTCACTTCTTACACGCTAGTTTTACCCTCGGGTATTTCTAGCGTTGTATCGGGCGTACAAAATGATTTAATTCAATCTATACTAAAGTATCTTTTTTATTTAATCTAAATGCCAACTGCGCTCGATGGGTTCCTTAATACATTATTTCAAAAGTCTTTATTTCCTAAATCAGTGGAGATAATGATATAAGAAATAGGACATAAGAACGAGTACATAAATGATAGTGCTGTGTTTTTAGCTACATGTCAATACGTTACAGAAACACTTATAGACGCTTCGAAAGCATTTAAGCAGGACGGAACTCCTAATCAAAAAGTACTAGTTGAATTCCACGAATATATAAACTCGCTGCATACCAAAGAAACAAGAAGAAAATAGATACTACAAAACATAACTGACACTCCGAGAGATTTTGACGACATTCCATTATCTATATAAGTAATAGGTGTTGTAGACAGAAAGAAACCTAATTTAAAGAATATAAAATATATGGACAGACTAATTGCACATGATTAGAGAAGTGTTTTAGACGAGATTATAAAACAGTTATAAGAAAAAGAAGTGTTACTTAAAAAAGCATGTGGTGCTATTCTATACAGAGAAATAGATCCACATCCAGATTTCTTCAAAGAAAAGGCTTTATATATCATACATTTCACAAACACTATAGAAAGCACAGCAGCATCTTATAAAATGGAATTATAAAGGATGGGAATAGAATTTATAAGTCCTTTGAAAGTTTATCAACCCAGAGAGCTAATAGAGTATGGAAACGAATTGAAAGTGATCAGAGATATGTGTGCACTGTATCCAAAAGAGGAACAAAAGGTATTACTGTAGATGTTGAACCTAAAATCTTTAGAAGAATTAGAAGTTAAAATACGAAATGAAGGAGGTGAAGCGGTTATGAAGGTTATAAGAGGCGCTGTTTGATGTTTTTTTTACCATTTATAAAATGGCAGAACAATCGTCTAAATAAGTGTTGTATGAACTCAAAAAATAATTCGAGGAATATGTTAAGAAATAAGATATTTTGAATTATCAAAACTAGAAGGATAAAATAAAATTAGAACAAACACTTAAAACTATGTAATATAATATACAAATGTCAGATCCAAACATTGGAAATGACGTTGCAAAAAACATTAAGGAAACTAAAAACAACAGAGGGTTCCTGGGATGTAATCCGAATGACAATGACGATTTATTTAAGATGTATCCTAAATGATCTTTTATTTTTTATATATATCAAATGTATAAACACGTAGCTAATGTATTATTGGCGGACTTGTTGTATCTGGCAAAAAATAATGGTGTGACGGATGTTTAATGTATCGGTGATGTTATATTTGCAGATGATTCAGGGATATTTGACTATTATAAAAACAAAAACATATCACTCACCGAACGGTTTTTACTATTTTATAACGAATATATGTAATTGATGAAATTAGGAGACATCACTGATGATATAAAGACATATCTGTCTTCGCTCGTGTAGCAAGTAGATATTAAACTATCACTTAAAACAGTACATTAAATGTAAGATATAATATATGTTGTAACAAAATAGTTGAAAAACTAATCACTCACGTTACAAACATAATGTGATAATTTGAAACTAATTCCAAATGAGATGGCGTGGTATTTTAAAAATAAATATAAATGATATCACAGCATCCATTATTCAATTTCCATATTTCTTAACTCACATATATCCCTGATTGTATCTCCGTTTTATGTCTTCATCGTTGGGTCGTGCCTCATCCATTCGTCTGGTTGTTTGTCATTCATCACGGCTATCATAGCAACTGTATTTCCGTATTCATCCACCAAATTTGGATCATGTTTCATATAAGTTGGAACAGCGTTATCGCCAAATTGATAATCACCTTTCAAAAACAACATCGCGCATGTTTCTCCATGTTTATTTTACAAATCAATATCCAATCCGTCTATCATCCATTTACATATCTTCATATGTTTGATTATACATAACATTAAAATAGTATTTCCATCTGAATTGATTATAGATGAATCATGTTCTAACCATTTTCCTTTTCCATATACTTCTATATTTTTAGAAACACATTACATAGCCAGTGTGTTGCCGTCTTCGTCACATAAATCTGATATATACTGATCTTTATAATACTGTTAAACGAATTCTTTATTTATTGTCTTGGACATTACAGTTATGTTCTCCATGATTTACATAAAGTAAAAAATGTATTTTTGTACATAATAAATGATACTCTTATCGATGACGCTGTAATGGTTTTGTAGAGGCAAATCGATATAGGAATGCTGTCCCCTGGAAGACACATTCTGTTATTTCAGATACACAAACGATGGACCACTGTTGTACGAAAGATGGATATGGGTTTACGGAACGTCCTTTGCCCTTTCTATATTTAGTATGTTTGTTACTATCTACTACTGTTGGTATGATCAGAAGAAACTGAGATATTTGTACGGCTGATTTTTTTTTAATTTTATCAAATGACAAAGTTTGAATAGCTCAAAAACTGTGGTTACTCCAGAGGTGAAATAGATACAGTTGCTTATCCAGGATCATAGAAATTCTACGACGACATAATCAAACTCTCGGAGGAAGAGGCTATTGAATATTGTAAAAACAACACTATTGCTCTAAATATATATGATCTTGATACGACGTGTTCCATGTTAATGAGGTGTATACAACGCATCGGACCCACATCGTACACACGTTTCGCCGACAGCGCACATATAGACGGAATCGATTGTTACTTCGCTAATGGACTGTAGTAACTCAGTGATGATATAAAAGCAACACGTAATATAAATGAAGCTGTGAATATAGTTTAAGAATATATTAAAATAAATCCCGTGTTCGTGTTAAACTGTGTTTGTGATACGTTATATAAATGTTAAGAAATTGTTGTTGAACGCGGAGAACCGGAATGATTCTTTTTTGAAAAATTGATAAATTATAGTACATACTATGCATCCCGTCTTTTGATTTATATAACTTCTCTCACAGACGGATAACTGACTAACGAAATGGAACGTATTAAATGGGATATACAGTATTTATGTGGCGACAATGAAATATTATGTACTAAGATAATACGTGCATTAACTCCCGGTAAATCGATATATCAGTTCCTATCAGACATATGTAATGATATTTGAAAAAAGAAAGTTCATTTATGACTGTAATGTGTAAATTAAATTAATGAGTTCCACTCTTTATCTTACTGATCACCACCAAGATCAACCAAGTTAGACATAGGTACAGTCTCAGTTAAAATATATTTCTCACTTATGAACTCCGTGAAATAATCTATGTTTACTAGATATTCAAGCTAACCGTTATCATTAATTGTAGGCACAGATATATTTATTGCTTAACCATAATCACACATCACTTTCAGTCCTGTATCATTGTCCACGCATCCAGTTTTCCATTTCTTTTAAATAAAGAATTTATCAGATCTATATTCTTTTTTCTTTCCCTGTTCTAACAAATCAAATATACGTTATCCATCATAATGTACAAAGTAGAGTTAGCTGTTTTTGTACATGAATTTAAATAATATTTCTCTCAACAGGTTCATCTATTCTGTATTTGCAAACATAAAATGAATCGAATAGTTAGATAAAAATAATGTTACATCGTAATTTCTAAACATATCTAACGACGTGTAATCGAAGCAATATGTGAGTGGTATGTGTTTTTTCTACTAATCAGCTATATTTCTCAATCTCTGATAATATGCGATGTGATTGTTCCAGCTCGGATCCAGTGCAAGTATAGTCTACACTTTATTCTTCATGAGCATATCGATATTAACTCCGCGACCATTTCCAAAATCAAACACTATTCCATTAGTTATTGGATTCTTGTCTATTGCGTATTCTAAAGATTTACGTCTGGCGTCATTTCCAAAACGTTTATACTCTTCGTACTGTTCTTTCTTTTCGTTTGTAAGCGTAAAGTAAGTGTCATCATTCTCATTTTCGAACGGGTCCATAAGATTTTCGAAATTACTTAAACATGTGGTGAAACTATTTGGTAACTCCTTATCATCTCTTATGCGTAGTGGATAAGGTTTCATATTTGTATCATAACAACACTCCACTATCATATCGTTCAGTTTTCCTTATAGAGCCTGTTTGAATATGGATTCATCATAGTCTGAAAAGTTATCTGTGATATATTTAAGATCATCTTTCTTTAATTTCATCTGATAAGTGAATTAGTTGTTTATAACGTATGGTATGTGGAATTGAAAAGTTACTCTCTTTCCCTTAGTTCCTGGTATCTCTGTGTACAATTCAGAGTTGGTCATAGTGTAATCTCTTTATCTATTACCCTGCACATATAAGAAATACTCATTTATTTTATTTGATTTCTTAAGCAGATAATCGTTGGTTATAAGTTTCCTAGGCTTCACTTTTAGATGAATAGTTTTTTCGTAACTTTATTTCGTAGATGAAAATACAATTCCATCATATTTCATAATTGTTCCATCTATTTCTTCCTACTCCGGATGGGCAAGCAACATATCTCTGATACTTGTTACGTCGAATTTCTCTAATTTACGAAAGTCTTTTAACACAAATAGCTCGTGCATTTTAATCGTCTTCAATAATTCAAGCCTCTATGGTAGATTTAGATCAGTAACATCCTTTCCATTATGTTTTAAAATATCAAATAAATAGAATTTATCGTTATACATCTCACATTCAACTATAGTGTCACTCTTTCCTGTTTGAATAAGTAAGAAATTATGTTCACCATCAAGTTTATCGGTGTACATATACTCATTATTCTGATATTCAATCATCTATGATTTCGCGAGACCCAAGACCTGAGGGGGTCTGAAATTAGTTCCAAAATGTTTTTCGAGTAACTCGTACTGCTATTCTCTAGTTTCACCAAGTATACTAAATGTCATGTTTGTTTATGATTTACTAAAAATATCAATCTATTTTCCACCTTCCTTTTTATTCATTATTACAGCGTATATTTAATTTTTAGTTATTTTATGTTGTCTCACTTGTTGAATCGCATTTGGAGATATGTATGATTGTGACACGATCCTATTCGTAAGATAGTTTAACTAATAGTCTTCCCATTCTTCATCTGTCAGATTCTTTTACATTTTGTTTATGATAAAATATTCTTTCTATAACATAACTGAAATAGTTTTTTATTTTATTCAAATGCAGAAACCGTCTCTGAAACCAAAAGTGTAAGATAAGAAAGAAATAGTGGTTGAAAAGAAAACAGAAAAGTTCAACGACGTTACTAACATAGATAATATAACTGATAATCTAACCGGGCATAAACGTTTCTAAATCCACATTACAGAAAAAACTAAAAAGGTTCATTCAATACCAAAAATCAAATTACCTCTGTTCGTACACCAACAGGTAATGATCGAACAGACTATTTAAATGATAAAACAAAGATATATAACGTACTAGAAGACTAAAATTTATAACAAAAATATCTTTTTGTAAAGTATGATCGGATCTGGTAAAACTCTTGTAGCGATGGGCACGTTACAAAGTTTCGTAAATAACGACTACGCTGGTCTATCTTCAAAAGATATACCTATATAAGAAAACTTCTTGCAAGCGATTGATTTACATGATCAATATGTTCAAGCATAATCAATAATGAATAAAAATAGTTTATATCAGACATTACATAATGAATCATATTATGAACATTCAATAAACAAAGAATAGGGATATCATCATAAGAACGGTATGAGTATAAGTTATGATTCATTTAATAAACAGAGTTTGATTTTTGTTTAACATTAAGTATATGAACAATTCGTGGACTATATAACGAATCAAACTTCTATGACATACTTCCCTGTCAACACAGATCAATAATTTATTAAATTCATAATGGAACAACCTTAAATAAACTAAGATATAATTTTATGGGATACGGATATGATAGATATATAAGGAATGTTTTAGAACATGAAACAAAGAGTGAGCAAAATGTATCAAGATATAAGTAAACAGACATTGCTACAAACATTTTATCCACAGCACTAATATAGTTTCAACGATTTTTGGATAGCTCATTTAAAACGTACACAACAACCCTTTGCGTTCGTATTGTACGATGATTTTGATGTCATGAACCACCCGACATCTTTCCCTGTTCCATCTCTCTTCAACATTTTCATTGGGTCGACTATGATATAGAGTTCACAACAGCATTCAAACGTATGTCAATCTTTCATCAAAAATAGTTTCATAAATGCTATAACAGCACTCAAAGTAGATCCTATTTAATAATAAGAGATATTGAACTTCCCCGTTTGCAAATACACAGAGCATATTTGTTCAACCCCAGCACAGATGTATGTCAAATATAAATTAATGTAATACTGTTAAAATGTGTTCAGCAAATATACAACCACTATGAAAATAAAAGTAGATGTGGATTAAATAGATAATTCAGATTTTATTAAACTGATTATGAACGACATTACATTCCAGCAACTGTACGACTAGAAAATATAACCATATGGGTTTATGGAACAGTTTTCAAGTATGACTTTACTAGATACTGTTGTGAATATTAAAAGTCTCTGTGAATAATTATAAATGTAAACAACGATGAAACTCCAAGGTGCGTCTTAGAAAGATATAGATACATAATTACTTAAGAATATAAAATTCTTTGAACAGAGCGGCACGAAGATGTTGTAAACGTTTATAGATCAGAAAGCCAAAAAGTTTTTAGAAAAGATCAAAGAGTTCAGTTTAGATGAGAATGAAATGAAGACAAACCAGATATAAGATGCATTCGGAAATGATATAATAGGTGTGTAGACCGAGTATGGAAATAGTAGTGACGTCGACGTATCCACATTATGTATCTCTAGATGTTGTTGTAATATTTATTAGAAAAAGGATGTTGATAAAGTTATTCAATACCAATAAGGCAAGTATTTCTGCGCTTTATGTGGATGTGGAGTTGATGATGTAGATCAATAGATATTCTACATATATGATGATAATCAAAATAATCAGTAATATAAATTTAAACTGTATACTCAATAGTACTTGACATTCGATAAGAACTATATTTGGAACGGTGATGCGTCAACGTAAACATCTGTCAATGATATATCTAAGATATAACTTCTTAGGAAGATAATTTAAGAAAATGTCGACAATAAGTTGAAGACAATGTTGTTCGTAGAAAACCAAGACTTGACAAACATAGTGAAGGTGAATGACTTGCCGGAAGATCTTGATGAATTGCCATCTTTCTAAAAGTTATTAGACATTACTAGAATCATCAAAATAAATGTAATTGGAGTGTATCATCCAGAATTCTCTGACGTTCAAAGAAAGACAACGATTCAATATATATAATATCTATTAGATAATCATCCTGAGTGGGCTGTTGGATTATATTAGCTGTTAGATCAAGTACAGAAGTTTGAGTTTGATAATAATGAAGATATTATGATAGTGAAATCACTAAAAGATATAATAGGAGCTAACATGGTGTATATAGATAAGTTTTTATTCTTTGATGTTCCAAGAACCCAAGAAGAGCTATATCAGATAATAGGCAGATCTAAAAGAATAGGACGTAGAGAACACGCAATGAAAATGGGGATTGATCCTAATTTAACCGCTGATTTAATGTACTATGTGTAATCTGTAAGAACACCTACCGAATGATCGTATTCTTTTTTGAAAAAAATCATTTAACCAGTATTGTATTACTAGGTAACTGGTTTTCAAACTCTATCAACTCATCTTCGGTATATCTCGAACTTAGATGGATCAGTACGAAAATATTATCTGGATGTTCTGTTATCACTGGTTTCAACTATGGATAATTTATGTGTGTATCTGACTCTCCGACTTTCTTTTCATCCTTTATGAAAGTACATTCGACCATTATGTATTTATACTTAAACATATACTTATCTTCAAATATAGTTATGTTAGTATCTGTTAAATATACGATATAATGTGATAAATATACCTCATTTATCTCCACTCCATTTGATTTCAATCTCATATAGTCGGTGGCTGACAGGTTTTTGTATTCTTATTTCAATCTTTTATTCTATTTATATATCCCATATCCATTACACTCTACACAATGGTTCATCTTGTATACTTCGACGTAGAAACCGTTCTTGATTTCCAATATATCACCAGGTTCAGCAGCAGTAACGACATCTCTTGATTTCACATCAGACCTACATTATGATACCTGTACACTTGCGTCTAGAAAGTTATTCAAAAAGTCTACTTACTATTTTGGTGCATATGTTTTAGGACTTCGAGGTATCGTGAGCAAAATCATGGGTAAATTATGTATATGATCACTGTGAGAATGAGATATAAATATGAAATCAGGAGCATAGTCTGTGTTCAGGTTAGCGTCGAGCAACACTTTCAGTTCTGGTATATAGAAACATGTTTTGAACCCGCCTCTAGAATAGCCCTTAACAGATAAACCGTTGTAGTTAAATATATTTTTAAAATCTGCGTTATGCATGTATATGATTCAAAAAAGTCAATTGCTTATTTTAGTGGCCTGTAAATAACTTTTCACATCACAGTTTAATATATCTATACATGGGAATTTTATAGGGGCAACTACCAATTCAAATGTTATCTCGGGCCCATTCATCTCTACATTTCTAACAACACAATTACATGATCCAAATATGAGCGGTACGTTTTGTTGTTCTTTTATTTACATCCTACATTTATACGTACCTTACATTCCTCCATTCATCAATGAAAGTTATATTCCATTATATATTTGATCGGCTACTGCTTATCTGTTATCAGCAGCACTCTCACCAAATGTCAATAATACGTTTAATTCATCTTCAAACTCGAATTCAGACATTTATGTAATTCATGAAAAAATCAATATTTATTTTTTTCTATTATATATTTATGCAAGGCGCAAACGACAAGCAACGTGTGGACGACATTAAACTATACTGGGTGAATTAGAACGTAGATATGAATAATCTAAAGTCAGACTAATTTTGTAACTAGATGTTAGATGGATACATAATCATGTATAAAAATATGTTTATATAATGTTTCACTCAGTAAGGAGAGATGTAATTAGAGTTTAAACTCAAATTCATGAAGCCTGTAATGGATTCTGAAAGATGTTTTGTATTGAATATAGAAAATATATAAACTAAACAAACAGGTCTGATGGGAATAAGATTCAAAGACAGTTCATTCGAGTTCTTGTCTATTACTGATAAAAGAAAGCATCAAAAATCTAGACTGTATATCAAAAAATGAAAATTACTTTTTTTGAAAAGTATATGTAACGGATAAATAAAGTGTAACTATACAAAATGTCACAGAATGTAGAAATGTATAAACTAACAACCGACATGTTTAGTGAATAAATTTTAACAGGCAGTATAACAATTGATGATAATATGCTTATAAGATGTTTCTCTAGATAAGGGGAGATGTAGTTAGAGTTCAATCTCATGTTCACAGAAGGCTTGATCCCTATATACTGGAGAGCACAAGACTCTGCTAGATACTTTGTACTGGGGATAGAGAATGTTTAAACCAAATAAACTGGACAGATTGGAATAGGATTTCAAATCAGTTCGTTTGAATTTTTAGCCGCGATAGATGACTATGTGAAATATTAAAGAAAAATTAAGAATCCAGTTGTGATAGAGGTTGAAGATTATAAGTTGAAACAGGGTGAAAAGATAAAGATATAGATCAAGAAAACAAAATGAATATTTGCTTTTTTACTATATTTAAATTATGAAGGACTATTTGTTGATCTTCGCTGAATTGTCGAAGAAAGTAACTTACAAACAGATGAACATTATTCTGGAGGCGCTGATGGAATCGGATACATTCGATATCAATGATCTCACAGATGAATCTTTAAAACAATTTAAATCGACTATACAAGACGATTACGACATGATCGTAAAATAATTTAAAACATTTTCAACTAAAAATAATCCCAATATACTCCTATAAGGAAATATCATCACACATAATGGGAATACTTATCAAATATATGCTCAACAGAGTGTGATAGACATGTTGACAAAAAAATGGAACGCCAGTCCGAAAGATAGTGGTATAGAGGATATGATAATTCTAAACAATGGTTTCTAAGAACGTAACAACAATAATCAACTACGAACAAGGCGACTTCCGTTTCCAATCAACAAAGAAACATTTGAAATGTATGCATCCGAGTTGAACAGCATCACACACAATAGCAGCATCCATGCAGATGAATCATATTGCTCATTGAACGGAGGTGAAGGATCAATAGGGTAGGACAAAGATTTGATAGGATATCTGCTGGGACAGTAGTGGAATAATTTATAGATTGTATGCAATCCGCCTTTCACAGAGATAATGATACGAAGAGCTTGCAAGCTTCTGGATGCCATCATAAAAAATATATAATATAAACATATAACAATATATGTGACCGTTCCGTAATGGAAGGAAGAGGATTATGAAAAGGGTGGAATCTATTATCCGTTTGTTTAAAAATATGTGATGAAGAAGATAGATAAATATCAGTATGAAAACGCTTGGAATGGCAAGATCATAAATGTTAAAACAACTGTGTTCATGTATAAGATTTGAATTTCTTCTTTTTTAGAACAAATAAATGCCTATACAAATGCGTTAAACTGAATAACAACTAGGTGGAATGTAAGAACCTATACCATAAGAAATCACGAAACCACCTATGTTCAGTGAACAATTCATCAAGACTACAGCCATTTCTATGTTGATTTCATTTATGGTTTCCATCATCGTTCTAATTGTGATTTCAGTTTTGTTTTATAAGAGTATAAAGAGCAATGAAATTCTATTACACACTGCAATGACACAATATGAAATGTAGGATTGAACTATATATTATTTTTTCATTTAAATATCTATGACTATAATTTCCAATCTTTGTCCATCAGCGCCTGTGCATATATGTTCACAAAAAATCAATCAATCTTCTCCATCATACGTTTCAAGTATTTGTATTTCAATTTATTTATAGATCTTATTTCAGATACTATTTATTCTTTATATTAATCAATGTAAGGTACAGTTACATCGCGAGTGAAATAGTTCTGGAATTATATTTAACCGTCTTTGAAATACACATTTATCGAAGTTGGACGTTTTATTGTAAAATCGTGATCATCATAGACACACTCACCGGCTACATCATAACATGGATGTATGGAATGATCTGGAGAATCCGTCCACCATTCTGTTCCATATCCCCACGAAGGCCATGGTGAATAACCGCGTCCAGTAACATCATATGTGCTGAAATGGTCTTCGAATGACTCGTCAAAGTAATGATTCATAATATGTATAGAAAAAATCAATCTCTCTTCTACATCTCCATCATGCGTTTTATGTATTTGTATTTCAATTTGTTTATAGATCTTATATCAAACACTATTTACTCTATACGTTGATCACGATACCGCATGGTTACATCGCGAGTGAAATAGTTTTGAAATTATATTTAACCGTTTTTGAAATACACATTTATCGAAGTGGGTCGTTTTATTGTAACAGTTTTCTCACCATAGTTAAATTTACCGGCTACGTCATGAACTAAATGTGGTTGATAAAATGGATCTCTACGAACATAATCATCATAATTACAATAACTAAAATAATCACAATAACGATCGTACTGAACACTGAAGCTATCTTCACTGGAGTTAGCTTGGAACTGCCTGAGCATGATAGTTGTGGAAAAAATCAATTCATCACCTCCATCATACGTTTCAGATATTTGTATTTCAATTTGTTTATGGATCTCATGTTAGATACTATTTACTCTATACGTTTATCGCGATACTGTATGGTTACATCGCGAGTGAAATAGTTCTGGAATTATATTTAACCATTTTCAAACCGCATTGAAACTAAAGTGGGACGCTTTATTGTAAAACATTTATCATACCATTCTCTCCGCCCCGCGAAGTTGGCACATGGACCGATGTAATTCGTATTGATAATGTAATTAGAATAGATCCAACCGTATATATTCTAATTTGTCCATTTACGTTTGTACACCACATCACCATCGCTATCGTATTTATCTATGGCGAAATCCTTTCTTATATGCTTCTTCTGCATCGATTATATCAAGAAAAAAATCAATTCATCACCTCCATCATACGTTTCAGATATTTGTATTTCAATTTGTTTATGGATCTCATGTTAGATACTATCCACTCTATACGTTGATCGCGATACTGTATGGTTACATCGCGAGTGAAATAGCGTTAAAATTTTATTTTACCATTTTCAATATACACACGTACAGACGTGGGACGTTATATCATTACACCTGTTGAATAATATTCAAATTCACCAGCTATAAAGTGTGCTAAATGTGGTTGATAACATGGATCATTCCATTCACTATAATCATAACATCCCCCGTCATAACGGCGATAACGATCTGCCATCATCTAGGCATAAAGATAATCTTCATATTCTTCTTCCGCTGTAGTTCTTACATCATATTCATTATCGTATTCATCTATGGCGAAATCCTTTCTTATATGCTTCTTCTGCATTAGTTAAATAAAGAAAAAATCAATTTTCAGTCTTCGTATAAACAGTCTACGCACATACATCTATCTGTCTTTTCAGGATTACTTTAATGCCAATATAAACAATGAGTAAAACATTCGTCACAATTGCACTTATTTTCACATTTATTGCAAAAGCTGAAAGGAACCTTTTCAAAACGCATCATACCGTCCTCCACAATCATATTGATATATTTCTATCTGCCTCGCATTATGCTTTCAAAAAAAATCAATTTGCGTTGAACAGTCTTCCTGGATTTCTTGGGTTATCTCTATGAAATGCTATGTTTTTCATGTCATTCGACAGCTCACCACTGACTTAAAACCTTGTTAAATATATAAATAATTATTGTGCAAATGTTATGTCATCGTAACTTAACTCGGTTTCATCACCATCTTCATAAAGATTTTATATTTATCGTATTTCATGTATATGTTATATACAGTATTGGATCAACTGATCTTACATCTTGTTCAATTTCTTTATAAATCTATTATGCAAGAACATATGCAGACAATTACGTACCTTTCCGTTAATATAATACATTAAAAATAAGAAACAGTATAATTTAATCAATACAGACATAACTGGGTTAATACGTGCTTTACGATGCACGAATTTAAATAGAAAGTCAGTTTGTTTCATCATAGCTTACATTTAGTTTATGTCAAATAAATCAATCTATTTCAATCACACTATTACTAACTACGCCATATAGACGTAAACTCTTTGTAATGTCTTTCATTAATTTGTTGTTGAAATATAGACGTAAACTTAGAGGGCTGATGTTCAGCCTCCCTTGAATTATGAGTTATATTTTTAGTTATTCTATGTTGAAATTTTCGTTTGTTTCTATTTCAACATCTTTCATACCCAGTTGCCTTATGGTTATATTCATTCTTTATATTATCATAAGAAACAGTTATATTAGTATATCTATATATCAGCATCTATTTTCCACGTCATTGTAAAACAGTCAAACACGTTCTTATCATATAATTTAACATATTGGAATCTCTTATCATCTTCTATTTCCTTAGGATTCTAAGTGATGTAAAGTATTTTAACTTTTTTGTTATTGTCTATCAACTTGTTTATCAATATTTTTGCTTTCTTGGTTTCTCTGCTTATGGGAAGCGGTTGAATTATTATTATATTCTTTGATGCTATTTCATTTGTAACGTCGTCCGCATATTGTTCTATCTTACTTTCGATGGGTTATTTGGATTCACTTCCGCCTGTTTTTTCTTTTCCTAATATACCTGTGTCTGGAGCATTATCTAAAAAGTATTCTTTATTATTTACGTACGAACAACATGCTGATACAAATAGAGCTTTAAATGGCACAGAAATATTCTTTACATACCCATGAAGAGGATTATCTTTACAGTCATATTCGTGAATCAAATCTAAATTGTTCTATCTGATGAAATCGTATCTATATCCGTTCATAAGATATCCTATATCACCTATTCTGTAGGGTTGAACTAACATATCTGGGAGTTTGAATTCTCCTGTATCCCATTTGTCAAAATTATTTAACGTAAGTTAGAACTCTGCTTAATCATTGTTCACATACACTTTATCGCTTACTCTCCTAGAGCCAACACCAGGTATCGACAGAGATATACTTACTTTACTACGTAATATAAACTCTTAAAACATGATAGCAAATTTATTTGGAACAGTTATCAACTCCTCTTTCTGATGACCCGGAGACCAATGGAACCGCAGATAGAACTCTCCTTTATTAAACCTTTTTAGATTCATTTCTACATCATTTGGCATGGGTTGAACCGATCCATTTCCTTGGGATATCATAATTTCTTTGTCTCCATTTACTTACGCTCCACCAGTCTTTAACTAGAAATGATGTATCACTTTGGGAACTGTGTTTTCGAAATGAAGAATTTAAGATTCAGTTAACGGTTCTCTCCATGATATACGTAATATACCGTTCTTCTTTGTCTGACATGCAGATTGAAATCCAATCTCTATATCATTGTCAGAGAATATCTTCTATATTGATCTTGTGCAATATTCTTTATTTTTAGGTGAAAATGTTATAGCTTGTTTTAAATTTCTTCCATCTATGATTTAATCATGTACTTGAAAATCTTGTTCCAAAGATTTATACAGTCTATTATACACATACGCATTCTCTGGCTATACTCTTTATGGAAAATACTATACAGTTGACACGAATGCACTCTCAAATCCAGCTATATCGAATGTACCAGGGTTGAAATTTAGAAATTCATTCGTTATTTCAGGATACAGTTGTTCTTATTCTGTACGTATATTGAACCTATCATAGAATTATTATGACATGAAAGCCAGACCTGAGTTGAACAACGATCCTACCTTATGTGTGGAAAAGAATAAGCATTATATGGTTTTGGATTGGACCGGCAAACTTATGCGACCCAATGCCTGTGTTGCATCGACGACAACTATTCCTTTCTATTATTTTATCTAATATGTTTAGTCTATGCATTGTTCTGATGTGACCAAGTTCAATAACGATATATCAGAGGATGGAAAGTCTGTATATTGTTTCACAAAATGATGATTACCGTCCAAGTAATGTGGTTTTAACTAAGCTATGTGCCGTATGAATGAAGTTGCACCAGGTATATAAAAACATAAGTCGAATTTAAACATGTTACATAATGTTTTCAACTATTCACGTAACTGTTTTCTCAACTCCATTTTTTAATTGGTGAAACCGTGAATGTTATTTATGTTTTATAAAATTCCATTTGTTATCTTTGTAGTTGTTTCCGCCATTGTTTTACCTGCGTTGAGATCCAATTGAAGTGTCATTTGATTGAAAGAAAAAAGAGATTTGTTTTTTGTGCATCAAAAATGGATAGCTTTGAGGATTGGCAGAACAATATGTAGTTTTATTAAGATGAATACTTTGATGAAATATATGATAGCAACTTTCCATAATTGAATATATAGTTAGAAGTTCCGCCCGATACAAACAATCTTGGAGAGTTGATTAAGTATATTCTAACAAGACTTAAGTCTGGATAATTCGTTATTTGGAATGCCAGGTCAGAGTTGTGTTTCTTCAATTCTAGACTATAATTATTTCTTGTGTAACCTGAATTCTGTGAACAGTATATAAAGCATTTAAATAATATAAATCTTCCTTTATGTATCTAATAAATAAATGATGATTATCATAATAATATAAATCTGTATGATCAAAACGGCTATTAGTAAAATGCATTTTAGAAACTTGTTGTACTGATTGCAAATTACGTGTTCTATGCATATTCGTATGACGTGTTAAGTAAGATATATTATAAGTTCAAATCTGATTGTGTCGTCGATGAAACAGAAAGATAACATTATATGAACATGTTTAGAACTGTGTTAGATCAATTACTAAAATAATCTAAAATGGTATTACAATTTGATATGAGTATATATAACGATAAACAATATATATTAACATGCATATAATAACCAATAACAATACAATCAGCTAGATACGTAACTTAGATATTTAAATAATTGTATCATATAGCAATGATCAAACTTACACATTCTATGAGAATCTATACATAGCTGAACTTATAGAGTCAATAGATCGTCGATGTAACTGGATATTAATTTAGAAATTTCGTAGGATTGCCGCGTCCTGTGTGCACAAACAATAAAGACGTTCTTCAGTAAATCAATTAGTAAATGAATATATAAAATCAAAATATGAGGAAAAGGATGTACCATTCACCGAGGAAATAATATATAGAAGTTGATGATATCACGAAAATATTTACAGATGTACTGTCACCGTTAGGTATATTTTCACAGGGAGTACATCAGTTCCATTACATAATGATAGATAAATATATCAATGGTAATTTATATTTAGAATAAACTCTATCCACAACAAAGAAATTTGCCATATATGATTTATAATAGTATAATGCATTTTTGGTAAGCCATTTATAAAGACGATTCATCGCTAACATAGACGGAAGTGTTTATGATTTAATAGGATGTATAGTTGTATCACGTAACAAGCATGAAGAATATATTTAAATAGATCCTTAAACAGGCATTGTAACATCGTATGAAGACGCTTAGAAATCAATGGACTGTGTGAATAAATAACTATAAATAACAGATTTAACTTTCAATATAGATAGATTTCAAGACGTCCACGCGTAGCTCGCAATATATAGAAAGCAGTGATTTTCTATATATAGAAATGATATAAAGAAACGATTATATTCAGAAAGTATTGGAGAGTAATGTGGATTGTTTTGGGTAATAACTCACGCAGTAAGAAATATTTGATCTTAAAGAACAAGTAGGTGGAAACGTAGTTGAATCTTTCCCATGGATACAGATGATATATTTAACCATAATTATAATTATCATATTGTTCGTTCTAAGTATGTCCGACTTTTTTATTAGCTCCAAATGGAAGAATTCTTGAAAAGTTTTAATCCCAAACTGAAGCTACGTGAAATGCCAGCTAACGTACTTGATTTGTAAGATGAGATGAAATCTTAGTTCCCAGAGGAGCCAGAAGATGGTGATACTGAGTCTGAAAAGGTCAAAAAACCATTCAAATTCATTTCTTTCATAAAAAGATTACATGTTTAATATTAGTTATAACTGGTCAAACAGAACATATCTCCATTTTTAATATACGATCTACCAAACGTTATGAACCATTTATATAATGATTCAGTGAAATAATAATTTCTGTTAAACTGGTGGTTCTACTTCAGATCGTTCATAGTTCCACAAGCTCAGCAAACAAAGATAAATCCACGTGATGATATATATATTGTAAGAGAGATCATGAACATACTTAATCCATTACAGTTGTAACAGTAATGTATAAAGGCTAAATAACTATTACAACAATATCCATTAAAGCCCGAAGACTATTGGGAAGAGAAATGTTGGGTGGCAAGCAATCATTCTAAATTCGTTGAACTATCTTTCATGTTAAAATATATAATTTCTGAACATGTTTCAGCTAAGTCTGCGATGGTGATATAAAAAGAAATTCTATAGTATCCTATGTTGATATAGAATATTCTATACGATATGGTGTTCCAATATATTGCACTCTACGATATGTAAAAGTTCAAATTAAAAATAACACATATAACAGTGGACTTCATGAAGAGCATACATGTGTTTAAAAACAATCCTATGTAGTCTAACTAGTATTTGAAATATAAGGAAGTTATAGGCGAACATGAATTAAGGAACACGACATAATTGTTTTATAATTTGATTTCTGAATTTGGTTCATGGCATATTTACTCTAAATTAACTACTGTGTTAGCACATGTAGATGATACTGAAAATAAGAAATAAGTATAGAAGAGAGAATAGTTTGAAAAGAAACTAAAAGAATAATAAGAAAAATATGGTTAGACATAGGTTGAAGACGGCAATCCAGCGCAGATAGAAGGCAATCAAGCATAGGTTGAAGACAATCCAGTGTAGGTTGAAGACGGCAATCCAGCGCAGATAGAAGGCAATCAAGCATAGGTTGAAGACAATCCAGTGTAGGTTGAAGACAATCCAGTGTAGGTTGAAGACGGAGAGAACGGCAATCCAGGACAGAAACTAAACACAAGTCCAGTAGAGTCCAACGATGAATGAAAAAAATAATCTCAAATTAAGTATCCACATAAGTATCCCTCTATCGTATAATATAACTTTACATTAGTTGGATCTATCTTCTCTATAGCTCCTGTGAACTTGTTGATTGCAGCATCCTTTATTTTTTCTATCTTTTCATCACTTTGAACTGTCATTTAGTTTCCGTTGAACTGGATCTGGCAGTCTGGAAACTGTTTATAGTATCTATAAAATATAAGTTTATCCACGCTATCACCCTTTACATCTATCTTCGTGTTGAATTTATATGGGCCTTCATGCCCCTTACAATCACAATCACCAGGCTCTATGAAATGTGTTTTCTTGATTTCTAATTTAAGTTTATCCTTCTCTATGATCTTACCACCAAATATATCTGCTGATAAAACCTTTATCTTCTTATTATTTTCTAATTGATACGTCTTATTCAAGAAAGTTTTAATCGATTTCTACGCACAGTCAGCTTTGATCAGATATTTGTTCTTCTGTCCAAAAATCGGGATGCAACGTTCAGAGATAAACATTTTTTTCTTATAGTCTATAACATTGACACCAGAGTATCCAAATATCTTTTTAACTATTTATTTGATTTAGTTATTTAATTAACATTCACAATAATCAGTTTGAACTGTGATGAAAATAGGAAGTAATGCGGGTTTAAACTTCAAGGGATTCCAGTTCACTTTCATTTGAATAAGGAAAAAATAAATCTGTCACTAATATGTTGGATGTTGTATAGCATATGTTATATACTGTAACTACTGATCTGATTTCTTTACATTTAGTTCTTGTGCAACGTCTCTTAAGAATATTTTAGATATGATTTACATATTCCTTATGAATGCTTCTGTCTTTATTTTATCAGCGGGGTTGCCTAAATTAGAAAACTCTTCGTAATTACGATCAGAAGGTGATCTATCTGATTTACAGAATATAGATTGAGACCAAAGATAATCCTCTAATTTTTCTTTTTAAATCATTTATAAAATAACTGCTATAATGAATCTTACTTCTAAATTAAACTGAGTGTCTAAATCGATTGGAATGTTTGCTGTCTGTGGCCAGATAAGTAATTTCATTTTATCCCAAAGAAGATCTCTCGAAGTGTAAAGCACAGCTAACTTTTGAAGAATAGGTTCTACTATATTATTGATCTCGAATTTACCAGATTTTTCAAATTCTGCTTTACGTGTTTTTCCAACCCATTGAATATTTAGTTTGCATGTTTATATAATACAGAAAGATAAACGTTTACAGAATTCATGAAGTTGATCATAACTGTATGGCAGTTGGGGTGTGTTTGGGTTCATTTATATTTCAGAATAAGATCCAGTTTTACGTAAAGCTTTCATTTGAATGAAACAAAAAACTTTTTTAAATATCATACAACACGGTTTCAGATGTCCTTTATCAAGTACTGATTCTCACTCGATCGTATCCCAACCTGTTTTACACATCTTTAAAAATCGTTCACGTTTTTATAAATACTATCTTTAACTGTATTAAACATTTCTGATCATAAAACGCTGATCGGTTTAATCGCTACATTAGTAACAATCTGTGCATCCTTCACAACACAAACATAACTAACAGTCAGTGCAATCAACACATCCATAACATGATGAGCAAAAAGTACACTCCGTACTTTCAATGTATTTACGTAATGCTTTAACAAATCTATCTTAGTCAAATGACATATAATCTCAAACAAAAAATCAAGTTCTCATTCGTTGAAATAAGATGCGAGTTCTTTCATCTTACTCTGAATGTCGTTTATATGACCATCAGCTTTCAGTGCATATAACAACATCTCAAGCTTCAGATCATGTTTGGTTGTAATTCCATTTGAATCTGTTGTTTCATATCTATACGGATTGCAGATATTAAATTTAATAGTCATATCACGTCCTGGCGGAGGGTATTCTGGAAATGTGTCTTGAATGAAAGACCAGCGCTACAACGGGATCCACTAAAGGTGTATCGCCATTTGTTGTGGGCAAAAAACAAATTGTATTGTAGGATACTTTTATTTGATGTTTTCAGCACTGTTTATCGATATCACATTACACGGTGGAGATCAGTTTATACAAATATAACATTAGACATACGAATAAACATATTACAATTATTAGTATAATCATCTTCATATTCGTTGTTGAACCACCTTTTATCATATTTATATAGTCACGTTCTCTGATACTGTCTTGTCTTTGTTTATATACTTACAGCATAAGCAGTCTGTCTTCATCACTCATATTTAATAATGTCATTGTTTCTAAAACTTATTTGAATTAGTTTAATATAACAATCATATCGTCGGCTGATGTACTCTTATTTATTTATTTTATAATTTGATACAATAAATCATAATCTGTATTAGTTGTATGATAGTACATTATATCTCTAACAAAAGATAACATTGTGCGTAAATCTGCATAACATTACCTATCTATATACAGTTGATCTAAATCTATAAATACAATTTAACCATTTTTTAATAATCCTATATTGATGGGTATCGGATCGGTATGACATAACTAGTCTTATTTTACATTTTTTATGAATTCTAATATTTATAAACATAGTTATCTAGGATTATAATTTATCTCAGACATCAGTTACATTCTATATTAAGCTAATGTCATCATTACCTTTTACATAACAACATACACATTGGTTTCATCGTAAAATACATCATATATTTATACTATGTGTTTTGATTTTATTTTTTAAACATTTTGTAAATTTTAAACTAATCCAGCAATAGATGTATTTAAATCGTCTTCAATATTATCTTTAAACATAATTTTTACAACTTTTTCATTATCATTTTACAAACAGAAAATCATACCGGCGGCTCCGCTTGAAATGAATTCACCTATAATTACATTATGTTGAAGTAGGATTTATTTCATTTCATCAGTGATTACTCGTTATTTACATATGGGTTGCATTTATATAATTATAAAATTTATGAGTATATGGAACTGATTTGCATTGTTTGGAAAAAAGTAGGTTCAATCATATCTATACTTTACCCACACATATTTAGCAATAATTTCATCTAATTTCGTCTCGTTATATATAAATTTTACGAACAGGCATTGTGCTGCCATGTCCAACAACAATGAAACATTGTTATCGAAATAATCTGATTACATGATATATAGTATATGATCATACATCTTTATTCTCATAACACTGTCAGATTCTCCCTATTTGAAACACATAAGATCATTATATACTAATTTTTTATTGATTATCGTATATTCAGGTATTGGGCCACTAGAAACCATTAACGTATTTACACCATTTGTATTATAATCGTATACATCTATACGTGGATATAGATGACCAGGTTCCTCGATGATGAAATGTTTAGAATATTTATCATTATATTCTTTTAATGTTATTTGAAATGTATGTTCGTTTACTACTAATATACTATTGTTCTTGATGAAGAAATTATCTAAAAATTTATAGATTTGTTATTGAATCTTCATATTGTTTGTATATTTCAAAAATAATCAATCTTTATTCTTCATACATACTATAATCACAGTCCAGTTCATCTGAGTTAAAACCATCACACCACCTAGTACGAGTCCTATGTTAGTTACATGAATGACATATCCATCTGAGTTTAGCATGATACCCAACCCAATTTTACTTCTCAGTTTCATGTGAGTTTACATTTATATCTTTCATTTCTATATGATTGTCTTTCAGAAACTGGTTTAACAAAGTTTGGAAATTAGTTACATGATCGACTTTACATATAGGACATAGTGTTTTGCTTTTTGAACATCTCTATCTGCGGATGTATATACTATCTGAATAGATGATTTATACTTTGGTTATGTATGGATTCATTTGGCAGTTCTTCTAGTTCGTCCACAAGTTATATGTATTCATCTGACTTTCCGTTTTAGATTTATCTTGTCCATGATTTTAGAAACGATGATAGCGTATGGAATGAAGATTTACATTAGTGTCAAGTTTACTAGTTCAGGATGGAAGTAAGTGCCTTATACCCCACGAGTATAATTACCACGTAATACATAATGTAAAGTCGCGTCGGTTTTTTCCGTCTCGACTATCTCTTTAAAGTATTTGGAACCAGTTATGTCGTCTATTTTAACATTTTTGTTATATTTGTCGTTATATTAGTTTATAAGTTTTGTGAAACATATATAATTGTCTTCATATCTTATTAGAATCTTCTGTTTAATGTAAGTTGAATATTTGAATTCTTCGCCTGTTGAAGGGTTTGTGATAGTCATTTAGATAAAGAAAAAATAATAATCATTTCTATTTAACTATATCTTCTTATTCTACAATTTCTTCATCAGTGCAATATGTATCGAACGCATCTTCTATGATTTTCAAATCACATTTAAAATATTCTCTACTCAAATTCACTCTATATTAAGCTAACGTTTTATGTATCTCTTATTCTATATCGAAAGGACCTTATATTTCAAAATAGAATTCACATTTAAAAGGAAATGGAGCTGATGTGTTATATAATGAATCTAATCTTTATTGTAATGTATCAGTAGTGTAACCAACTTTGTAAAGTTATGGTAAGCCTGGATTAGATAAACAATATACTATTCCGATCGTATTACAAATTTTAACTTTGTTTGATCCCTTTCTGCACCATCTTATGAATTCGTCTAATAGGTCCTCGTGAATATAATAACCACTATAATCATTTAATTACCCACCAGCAGGTATGATATAATGTTTATTTTATATATTAGCTAATAATTCTATTATATGTTTTTACCTAAAGAAGGCATATGTTCTCTTTTTATTATTTAATTGATGAAGTAACTAAGAACAAAATATAAAATTATCTTCTTTATTATATATCAATTCAATATCATTATATTGACAAATTGCTAGTTTATCACTTATATCTCTTATTTTAGTTTTGTTGAAATCTGTCATATTTGTTTAAATATAGAAAAAGTTAACTCCCTGTTTATTATTATTGAAAGTAGGTACCTCTGAATTCATTTTAATAATTCTCATGTAATACATAATACAACACGTTGGCGGTATTTCCGGGGTATGACTATTTGACGTATTTAAGTATATCTTTGAAGTATTTATAATCCGTGATATCGTCTATTTTAACATCCTTATTATACTTTTCATTATACTAGTTTATCAATTTCGTGAAGCAAACGTAATTGTCTTTGCAATTGATTGGTATCTTTTGTTTGTTATAGGATGAATATTTGAATTCTTCGCCTGTTGGAGGGTTTGTGATAGTCAATTGGATAAAGAAAAAATAAAATCTATCATTTTAACATTTCTATGTAACATTTAAAACACGCTTCAACATCTTATAAAGCTTCATGTGCTCCAATTAACTTTATTTTAAATAAGTTAAAATATAAGTCTGATAATTTAATCCATCTAGTATTTTCACCCTATCTCATAGTATCGTAAACATTTATATTAGGAAATATAAAATCTTTATCAAATTTTCTAAATTCATTAATTATAATAGGTTTATCACATCCAATTATATTATGTCCTATCACCATCTCACATTAAATCAAATCATTCATAAACCATTATAGAACATCTCTTATATTATTACCATTATCAACTATAAATTGATAATCAAACCTAGTCGATCTTGCGTTCGGTTGCTCTTCTATATTAGGTAATATCAAATACTAACATTTATGCAATATATTGTTATCATCATCTTACACTTACCATGCTATTTATTATATACGCCAATTTGATATATCATTAATCATCATATCATTACCAACATAAGTTTCTAAATCAAATGTTATTGAATAGGGTTTTGAATCTGTTTTCAATATAGTTTTACCACAGAATGGTTTTAACTTTTATCTTGTATTAATGGGTCTATTTACGAGAGTTAACATATGATTAGTTAGTGTATCAGCTAATGTATTGATATCAGTTATTTTATTTTTAACATCTGTAAAATAATTAGGTACACGTAATGTAGGCATCTGAACATTACTAGTTATTATATGTTAATATGCTAAATGATACATTGGATACTAATGTTTAATATAGTTTATATATATATATCGTAAAGATTGTACCAGTTATGTATCTATTAGTTTTATTTAGATTCTATCATAGTCTAATGCAATTATGCAAGTGTATATGTTTTTATTTTAATTCTCTTATTGAATTATAAACTATGAACATATCAAATTCAATATATTTTACATATAATTCAGTTAATTAAATTACGATAACATTGCATATTGGATTACATTATTATCAGAACTACCAGATATATCATATTTCTTAGATATTTAAAACTCATTACATAATTTATGTATGTATGTTTAAGTTACGTTATGTTTGAATTAGTTAGGTACCATATTCTTATACTATTATTATAATTTTGTTACGTGTGCTAATTTATTATAAAATGTTTTTTGTGAGTTGGATAATTTTTTCATGTTAGTACATATTTCACAAAGTCGTTGTGATGTTATACTTGTCCCGTACCCACGTTGTTACTCAAAATAAAACATAAGTAAAATAATATGAAACATAGATTAATCGTTATTTAATTATTAGTCTGTCATGTTTTACAATATTTTAGTTGTGTTGAAAATCGATTACATTTGCTTATTATTTTTGGATTCATAATCATAAAGATAAATATACTTATTACTCTCTTTATATAATGTTTATTTCTTGTCTTTATCTGTTTCATATTTAATTTTATTCATATTATACATTATTTATTTCCACTCTCGTGAATCTGTTATCATTTTTAATTCTGCTTTTTTGAATGTATTTAATTTGGCGAAATATTATGTATTATCAAATCCATCCAACATCATCATTTTAAATCTAAAACATAAATGTCTAATATAATGATGTATTTCATCTACTGTTGGATCATTATCTTACTAAGTATTATATGTAAATTTACTAGCAATTTAATCTATTATATCTTTGCAAGTTAAATCGTTTTCGTATTACTATTATATGTAAGTAGCTAATGTATCAGACTACATTTATATAACTAGTTTCTATTATACACAACCTATATTTACTTCACTTACTAAATTCATATTTTTGCATTTTTACAATCTGCTATAAACATCATCTTCCTTTGATAAGTAACCGATATACAAATTCTATTTATGTCTCGTTACAGCAACATTGAGAAACGATTCATACATCAATTTATTTTCTTTTGAATATATTTCTATATTTGTTTATTCTAAATTCAAAACAATTACAACTTCTCTTCCATCACCTTTAGAAGTGTGTATAGAAACTATACGAGTCTTGTCATCTGATTATGTGAGATCTATAGCTGCACCACCATCCGATGAATGTATCATAGTATATCTTTTGTACACCTTTAATTTATCAACCCAAAATTGTTAAATTACTTCTTCTATTTCATTTAACAGAGAGTTACCTTTGATGATAGGAGATATGATTAGAAAGTTATTAGGTTACCATCCACATTTCTTAACTTCAGATTTAAATATATTAACAATATGATTTAACAATCCAGTGTTATCTTTCATATTTTACATATAGAATATCTATGGTTTTTAACTTCTACGTTGTTCACAGCTCACGCAATGGTTATCACTATTTTCACAAATCTGGCATCTCATTTCTAAATCACTATCACCACACCATCTTACATTATCATCACCATAATTGATAAACATATTACAGAAATCAATACTAGTTGGATTATGAAATCTTCTAACTTAGTTCAGTCTCGGAACAGCATTTAAAAATTACATTATATTTTCATTTTACCAAAGAGATTAAAGTCTATCACCAACACAATGCAAATTAGCCCCTGTCAGTTCTTATATCCTATACATAGCTGTTATATAAGGTTTACCAATATCTTATACTTCATCTACTATAATCAATGTTCTTGTATTTATATCTTATTCTTTATATTTAAAATTTGGTCTGATACCATTTATAGTTATTTGTTTAACTATTTCTGTATAGAAATTAAACGTTTGTTGGACAATAGTATCATTTGCAGTGCACATGAATGAGTCCAAGGTAGCAATAATTATATGTTTAGTTCCATATGTTCCAGAATACCATCTACCTTCATCTTTCATTTCCACACCTTCTATTTTTTAAATCTCATCATAAATTGTATGTTTAGCTGAGTTCATCTTCGTTATGTACACCAATACATCCATGTCTAAACTATGTATAAGTTGAGCTGAATTGTATGTTTTACCGGAACCTGCGCAACATTAGAAACATGTTCTTGTCATATAATTTCAAAAAATAATCAATCATCTTTTAAGCCTGTTTCCTTATTTCGATAACCATCTTAGTTATGCATTTTTAAAATGAAATTACTACCAATTTTCAGGGTTAGTTAAAACATAATCTTATATTTTAAAATCGTAATGAAACTATTCATCTTTATTATATTGTCTTACAAGTTCAGAAAACAATATAACATGATCAACTTCGGCATCTAGTCCTAATGGTATGTTCATTACAGGACATATATCATTCGGATCTAGTGGATTTTATTATTTCCATTATAAGATTTAATAACTTATCGAACTTCGCATAGCCCTAGCTAATTTTTATTTTTGAGTTATGTTTTATCCAGATAATCTTTTTATAGATGCTGGGTAATCTACATCATCAACTAAAATGTTAAAATAATTATTGCCATATTTATCTACTTTTATACTTACGTTTTATATCTATTGTAATTCAAATTTAACTTCTCCATCATCAGGAGTATAGTATATATTAAATATTTATTTAAAAATATCCTGTTCTATCACCTCATTATTAGTTTTTAAATAATTCGACAATATTTATTTTCGTTTCACTTACGAATTTTCTAATAATACCTGTTACATTTTATATTTTAAAGAAAAAGTCAATCACTCATTATAGCCATAAATTCAAATCAACCATGAAAAAAGAAATACTCAGTCCACTTACGGATTAATCAGATCCATAACGTATCCAACAGCTTATTCAAAATACGTCGCGACCTGGCTTGTATAGAATTTAAATAGGTAAAGATTCATGTTTGAAAAATAGAATCATTTGGGATACCACATGTATATCTTTCCATTTTCAATATATCTTTTCCGTGTACATTGTTTCCTAACTGTCTATTAATACCACATTTCATAGGTTGCAAATTATCTAAGTCATCGCCACCTCCAAGACTTTTGGGTATTATATGTTCTACATCCCAACCATGTTTATGATCCGCGTCGCCATGTTTACAAAATTTAATTTCGTTATTATATGCATCTAATCTTATACCTTATATAGTTGTTGGTATTCCTTTCTCGAATATATTATGTAACATGGCCCGACTGTATGACATTTTATAATTTCAAAAAAGAATCAATCATTTGAAAGCAACAATTCCAGATGGATATTTAAATTATTTAATAATGTCTAAAGTAATTACTTACTTACGTTAGTATAAATGTGTTAACATAACATCCACATTAAATTTTTCATACGTCATCACAGTTGGATCATTTTCAACTATTTACTTCAATTCTATATATTCATTTTTTAATTATTATAATTTTAACATATTTATCATTAATTATGAATTTGTATATGATTAGATCATATCGTCGATGATAGATTGATAATTGAGTTTGTTGGGTTATATTCCACGTTTATACATTTCATTTTATAATGTGGAAATAGGGATACAAACTGGCCTCAATAATATATCCCATGATTCCGCAATCAATTTTGATTTATCATCTGTTCCCTTTAATATATAATCTATTAAATTTCCAGATGGGTAAATAATTTTACACAACATATAAATTCAAAAAAGAATCAATCACTTTCCATTCATAAACTTCAATAACTCAGTTTTATTCAATCCACTATATCCTTTCAATCCCCTTTCCTTACATATCTTCTTAAGTTAATCTAAAGTCATAGATGAATTTACCACAATTTAAGGAGATGGTTCAACGACTATACCATTATCTATAATAAGATCTGGTTTTACAGTTTCAACAGGTATATTAGGATCATTCTTATGATAGTATCTATTTTACACATAGACATAATCAGAGATCGAGTCGATAGAACATGTGTTATAATGTTATGTTTGCTATATTTAAGATGTGATTAATTTCTTGTTCAAAACAACTTACTACTACTTAAACCTAATATCTTACATTTGTTGTTCTAATTCTTTAAATTGAGCATCGTATTACTATTCCATCTTTCTTAAAGATAATACTTAATCTAATGACTCTTTGGTTTTATAAAACAATACTGTGTCGTTGAACTGTTCATATAATACATTTTACAAATCTTGTAATTTCATATATTTAAAGAAATAAATCAACTACACATCTTCTTATTTTCAAGTATCATCTGATGCTTGTCAACATCATTCCATCTCAGAAGTTCTTCCCGGTTCATATGAACATAACTGTCTCTTAACAACTATTTATATCCTTTTAAACATTCTTTAGTATCCTATCTACATCATGCATTGCCCACTCTCTAGCTCATCTCAAACTGGAATCAAGCTCATCTCACATTCGAGACGCCCACTCTCTAGCTCATCTATTTCATTCTATAAATCTTTTACAATTTGTTCAAAATTACCAGTTTGATTTATTTTATCCATGATCATATCTACCTCACATGAATATTTAACATCTATTCTAACTAGTATTGTGTTGATGAGTTTAGGATGGAAGTACATACCTCTGAACTCATTTTCATACCCTTCATGAAGCTCATATAACATGTACCCTTAAACGAGGGGTACGCCTTTTTAATTTATTTAGTTTTATATTTTATTATACTGTTGAATGAGTTTTGTAAAACAAATATAACCGTCTTCAACATGTACTAGAATCTCCTTTCCATTATATTTTGAACTCATCTCCATTTGATCTGTTAATAAGTATCGTTTAAATATATGAAAACTTTCGTTGAAAAAAAGAATCAACTACTCACTAAACACGAGATTTACAGTAAGTCGCAAATGCATCCACATACGCCTTATAAATATATTCCTATGTCTGCCCACCCTTTTCCAAACCCCGGAACATCTCTTTTGAAAAATATTACTATAATTTACCATGAGGTACCATCAACCATTACTTAAACATATTTATAATATCTTTATATGGCTATTACATATATCTTGTCAATGTTATAGTATAGTCCACAACACAATCTTACACACTTTCGTCCTCACGTCCACATAGTAACTTACCTCCAGATGAAACCAAACAATACGGAGCATGAACTAAGTCTAACAGTTGCTTCACTGTTCTACTCATATCTATCTATACATATCGTTTTACAGAATCTATTATCATTATCTAACGCATTATACAGTTAGAAAAAATCAATTTCTCATTCAGTGATTTTCATGTACAGCACCATCAATGTCAGTTCATCATTTTACTTGAAACTATATTGTAGTGATTCTACAATTATATCTTTTTTCATCTCTCTAGTTAAATACTTATCCATAATACCATAATGTCCATTATAGCATGAGTTGATCTTGTCTTGTAGTTCATCAACCTCCGACAAATCATAGTCTATATACTTATTTATTATATCTATGAACATCTGTGCCTTCGTTCCATAAACATTCTGTATCAGCAATTTCAAAACTTCTACATTTATTATAAGTCTATATTTGCCGCCACAATGTTCGCAATTTTCATCTGAGCATGATTGAGAATGTTCATTCATATTATATTTATGAAATAAATCAATTATGAATGACATTACATATAATATTGTTTTGATCGTATTCAACGGCATGTCCAACTACTATTCTAACGCGGATCCTCTTAGGTAAAGTACGTTACCATCAACACGGATAGACCTATGTTGAACATTAGTTACTATACCTTACTGCATTTGTAATTTCCAAAAAACTAACTCACTTAAAAGTATATAATATACCAGCCTTTCGGGCCAGTTCATATAATTATTTATAATCCTTTCCATCATTTCCATCTCCGTAACTTATCATACATTCCATCACATCTCCGTTTGATAAGCGAGGAAAATCCATTTAATTCAAAAAAAATCAATCTGGTTCATGCAATCTACCAATGCCGCAACGCTGCCATTGTTATATACATTCAGTACACATTGGAGCTGGTTTAAAACATCCCGCGATACTGTGCATTTTTAGGAATGGTTTTACTTTTTAACATTGTCTACATTTCTACATATATGTAGAGAAAAAAATCAATCACATATCAGAATAATCTATTTATTACTGTTTAAATATTTCTGGTAAACATACCATGCCTCTACCGGAAAGAACTTAATATTTCATGTTTTACTTAGTTGAACTGCGTGTTTTATGTTGTCCATCAGCGCCTACATAAATTGTATAATATTTTGGCTGATACATCGTATGAATTATAGAAAAAATCAATTTCTTTGTATCATAATAGTTATTTACATAAACTCTCAATCTGTTCATCTGATGATTAACTGATACTTTCATAATAATTCCAAATCAATCCAGAAATCAAATACGACGTATTCTCTGATATACCTATAAGATTCAACTTTCTTATTTCTGTATCTAATATATCACATATTATTTGAAATGTTTCATCAGGTTACTGATTCCTGCCTATCAGTAAACATCCTAGTATAAATTTATTTAATTTATTTTCAACCACTACTGATCTGACTGATTATATCTTATTATAGTAATCTTGCATAGCCTATCGCATTTATATTAAAAAATAAATCAATCTTTCTTCTTCGCTTCTTTAGGATATCTATCTAAGATCCATTTGCCTAACTTCTCAGTTACGCTATCGCTTGCATCGCGTTCTTCGTTAGTGAGTTCTTTTCTTAAATACAGTCTCAATTTCTATAGCTCATCTCGTTTCCATTTCTCAACAAGTTTGATTCCTTCATCAAATCCATTATCTAGAAACACTTCCATCACTTTCATCATCTCATTAGTCACTTCATCATTTCCTAACATTGCATCTAACTTCTTAGTGCTACCCATTTTGCAATCCAGTAACTCTGCGATTTAATCTCTTATTTACAATCCGTTCTGACTATTTGTGCAATAGATAAAACCATTCTTTCCATCGTATTCGAAAAACGATTTAGCCCTACCTGTATTGCCGTATGACCAGATGTAATTGTCCATAGCACTGAAACCTAAACCTTGTTCAACCCCTGTCTCTCCGGTTTCTATATTATCTCCAGTCACTATCTTGAGATCCAGTTACACTAAGAATTAAGCATAGTTGTATGATGTTGACTGAAGGGACCAATACACTTCTGGATCTTTGAAATTCTAAGCTGGAAATTCTCTTCCCAATAAACTGAAAGTAGGAACATGCCATTTTCCAGGAACGTTGATGTAAGATGTATTGTCCAGTTCTAATGTTTTTAAAATAGTCTTTTACATAGTCTCTTCAATTGTTTCTCCATTCATGTACTCAATCGTTTTCTATAACAGTTCGAACCCCATTGAACTATATTGAAACTTATCTCCCGGGCTAATCTTCTTTTTCTTATCACTGACATTTAAGAATTCATAGAAATCTTTCTTTCCATTAGGCATTCCAGTAGTATGCTGTAGACACATTTTAGCGGTGATCAACTTTGCTTTATCCTGATCATCACCTGGTGCGAATAGAGATAGCATATCGGGGAAGATTTAGTATAATGGCTGATCGATATCTAGTTAAACATATTTCAAAACATAGTAAGCAAATAGGTTCATCCCCAATCCACCCATGGCGAACCTGTTGCCAGGCTTACAGTTGAAATACCATGATTCTATTTTATTATTTTTGATGTAAGATATTTCCATCGAGGGTATATTGTATTCATCTAATAGTTTCTATATCTTTTCAACACGTGATGCCGAGAAATCACCACCAGTCTTCACCACAGTACTATCTCTTTCGAGATTACATTCATGACAGATGTATCTGAGTTTAGCGGTCTTTTAATGATATTCAATCCACTTTTACTTCTCCGTTTCATGATCTGTCAAGCTTTATATGCCTTAAGGAAAACACTAATCCAATAATTTTTAAAACATAGGGTCATGATCTACATCATATCGTATATTCTGTGATTTACTACAGATAGGACATTTGTCAGGCTTGGTTGTATTCTCTTTAAACTTGTTTATCTATGGTTGAATATAAGATCTGAATGAGTGGGATATGATTAGATCATGTTGTGACTGAGTTGGTATCTGCTCTTTTAATTCTGATATAATTTTTTCATAACTCCCATCCACAGTACTCTTTTATATTACAAAATTCAGCAGTTATGAATATTATATATATTTATCTATATCCAACCATCTTATAAATTCCACAAATAAATCTTAATGAATATATGTACCTGAATATATTAGTTCATTTTCTTTCAAATTCATTCTACTTAATTGATACACAATAGACTCAACCGGCAATTGTAGGTTGACTTTTAGTTATTTTATGATATTTTAAGTTGAATTATTATCTAAAAAGTCATGCATATCTTTATTTTTATTTAATTAACCAATAAGGTATGGACAGCATATCATCATGTTAGATTTCATATAAACCATTTCTAACTTTTCATGTTGAGCAACAGCCAATTGATCATTTATATCTTTTATCTTAGTTTTATTAAAATTGATTATACCACCTATCTTTTCATCTTAAATATATGTATCAGTGAGTATCTCAGGATGTTCATGATGCAAGAAATGATTTTCACCCTCTATCACTCTCACATTATACTCCGATGGATACACGAAGTTATCGTGTTTTGAATTCCTGATTACATATACTGGAATAGTGAGTTTGATCTGATCTAAAATCTCATCATAAAATTAAGTATAATATAATATATTCTTCCATACATCTGCGTCTGAAGGAGGTTTAGAAATAGTTTTCTTCGTGCTATACGTTCTATCATTGCAATCTATATTAACAAGACATTTCACATTATCATTTATAGAGGCAACATACTTACCTAAAAGATAGCCCATTGAATGTCCGATCAACATAGTAGGAATAGTTATTTAATCAGATATGAACTTGCCTATTCCTTATAGAGATAGATCATTTGATTTTATGTAATCTATACACACGATAGGAAAATGGAGCTCAGTTTATTCATATCTGAAACCTGGTATGAACATATGTTACATTTCTATATTCTAAAAACTTCCTAGGATCATTGTTGCACATGTTCGAACTCTATATTCAATGTCATATCTTGGTTTACTGTTACGAAGAAAAATGAGACAAATCCATTTTTAAATGGTACATCCCAATGAAGAACACACTTAGGTGAAGATAGAAGTTAAAGTTCATTTACTCTATTTTGTAAATCCTGTCCAACCAGTTTATGTAATGTATGTTTATCAACTGTTGGATATGCGTATTCAATGTATCTCATTTATTCTTGAAAATATAATTACATAGTTAGTTTAACGAACTCTTTATTAACATTTTACTATATTGATGATTTCTAAGTAGCCTTGTTGAAAAAGCGTCTCAGGTCTCTGTTAGACAATTTAGATAATTCAACAACACAATCCATATATATTGTGTATCAAAAAAGAATCACTTAAGTTATCTTACATCGTCTTGAACCAATTCTAACTATTACATGAAATAATTCAAGCTATCTTATAACTCTATTAGCATCTCTTCTTATTTACGATTTACAATAATCTGATAACACATTTCTATATCTCTTTGTAACAGTAGATCTATATATTTATCCAATGTCCAATTATCAGTACATCCATCTTCCGCACATATAAGTTCTTTCCCATTGTCATCATTTTCACAATACAATCTATACTGTTTTTCAACATATTCAAACACTTCTTTGGTATATGGTTTATCGTTAATCCAATATTCTTTATCTATTTATCTATGACAATATAAACAGTTTTTACATCTCAGACAGAACTGGCTAGACAATATGTTGAAACAGTCTTTGCAGTTCATACAAGACATGCAGCTGTCATCTACTCCACAATTACAGTGATAACAGTCATCGTTGTATTTATTTATGTTGTACGAATTTAGAAATACACCTAACTCTGTTTCAATAGGTGTGATACTGAATTAACAGTTTACGAATATACCTTATCTTTATAGATATATATAATAATCATCTGAATCTACAAAACAGTCGAACTATATTTACCACGTGTCATCTGTTATTTATTGGAATTTATGTTCGGTCTAATCGTACAATATAATACATGATGATGTACGTTTGTCATCAGTTATACCTGTGAGAGTGAAATATCGTATACCTTTCTGAAATTTGATCTATATAGCATCATCGATTTCATATTCAACTAACATTTAATTCGAAAAAAATCAATCTGATGCGAATTTATACTAACCCAATGGTTTTTTTACTGGTTCCTTTTATAGAACATCAGCGCCGAATAAAACATAGTCACGTACGAGTTCACCCAATTCATCACATATATTTTATATTTTTGCATGTATCTATGTCATCTCTTCTTTATATCTATATATCTGTTGTTTTTTAGCCTGTTTTACAATGCCGCCAATGATTTGATTAAAATTGATTGTTATGTTCCCGTCAAACTTAGCAGGAATGTTAGTTAAATCTACGTCACCAATACTTTTAAAAACAGAATCAGATATGTATTTATCATAAATCGTAGTCTCTAGACATGTTTTAATTTAAGTTTTAACATGTTCGATAAATGTCATTTTATTTTGAAAAAAATCAATCTTTCTTTCATTGGAATGGAATATGATCAAATATATTCTCACCTAACTCTTAACACAATAGTTTCATTTGTCCATATTTTTGTTTTATTTCCATTTCATATTTTTGTAATAACTATTCGTTAAATTGTTTGTTTTAATAAGCTTTGGTACGTGTTATAATATTATTTACAATATCATATACATTAACAGTTATGTTTCCGTCAAATTCATTTGGAAAATTAGTTAAATCAACTTCTGAAAGACATTATTCTATATATGCGTCGCCGACTATGTCATCTATAATGTCAGAAAATGAATCACGACATTACATCTCTTCCAAACATTCTTTAATTTGTGTTTTAATGTTTTCGATGCATTTCATTTTGACTTGAAAAAAAAATCAATCAGATATTTTTTTTGTTCGTTTCTTCATCGTAATATCATCACTAAATACATAAGGAGGAAATTCCACTTCCTTTTTCTTTTCTTCAAATGGAATATGATCAAACACATTTTCGTTCAGTTATTCACATAACTGGCACATCTGCCGATATTTCATTTGTATCTCATTTCCATATTACTCCACAAGCTGTATTTTATTTTATTTATCCCGTTTCTATTTTATATCTAACAGAACATCTTCTATGTATCCAGTTATATCTATGGTTATTTTTCCGTCAAATTCTTTTGGAATCGTCGCTAAATCAATATCATCTGTATTTATAAAATCAAAGATATTACGAATGAAATCGTCGTCAACATTATGCTCCAAATGTTATCCAATACATTCTTTGATATCATTGATGCATTTCATTTTGATTTGAAAAAAATCAATCCTATCTAATTACTGTTCCCTCGATAACGTTATCACTTCTGTCGCACATTCTTGAATACACCGTATCATAGTCTGGAGCACATTCTTCTGTGCCTATGTAAAACGATAAATATTACGGTAAACACTGATCAACTATATCTATAACATTATTATATCTACCGTTTTCGTCGAATCTAACAATCTCTGTCTAACCGCCAAAATGTAATTCTATTATAATGTCTGTGCAATGTATTCTTTTCACGATTTCATCACAGTCATCATAAAGCGTAAGATATTTTTTAGGGATACTCAGACTCAGTTCGATGGTATTACCAGCAGCAAACACCTCATCCAGCTCATCCGTGCAGAAAAATATTCCATCCATCGGTGAATCTATTTTCAACCTGTACATTTTATGTTTAAGAAAAAAATCAATCATCGCTCTGAAAAACACATTTGACAGTAGTGCCTCCGCATGATCCACCGTCGTCATTTGTTAATATGATACTGACTTCCTAGTCTTATAAGTCGGCGAACAACATTTCAATCAGTTTATCCCTAGTAATACTATCTTCCATGTCTATAAGTACTTTACAATTTTTACGTATTAGTTCTATTTATTTATCTCTGATTTATCGCTTTTCAACACGTTTCATTATATTATTTATCCAATCGTCTACCTATATTGTAATTGTCTCTCCTTTGGCAGTTGGAAGAAGATCTAAATCACATTTCCTGTCAACGTAGTCAAACATATCATCAATGAAAGTTTCACCCTAAGCCATCAAAAATTTTATTATATATTTTTACATAAGGTCCATTTCGTTATGAAATAAATTAACTTTTTACTCAGATTAAATGAACGTTTAAAAGATGTAAAACAAAACTGAATTGTAATTAAACTCTATTTTAACACGAAATACGGAAGGATATGCTCTGGTGAATGATTATTATTATAAAGTAGTTCAATCATATACAATACCAGACAACACGATTTCTACACACGATAAGCAAAGATTATAATCCAGACTGTCGACTTTGAAATAGTATTCTGTTATGTTTGTTTAACCTAAAATCATATAATTACCTTCTGTAAATTTCGAAATATAAGAGACTAATTTATTAGATACTGATATGATTGACGCTCTCTAATATCTCAAAGGTGTTCCGATATATTCTAAAATGTATTATTACATACCTTTCTAAGTTATGGTGACTAGTAATTTAGTATAATTTCAAGATACAATATATTTAATATCTGATTAGACAATAATCACATTCACACTATCTATATCTCTGTCTAAGATACATACCTTAACGGGTTAGAAATAAGACCAAACCATAACGAACCAGTCTATACTGAAATTAGAAGATATATAAAATCTAGGTATAGGTGGTTGCGATGAACAGTTTAAAGAAATATACAGAAATTTCTTCATACCACGTTTGATCTCAGCCGGAATGAATAAGAAATATAATTTCAAATTAGTAAAAGGACTATTATTATATGGACCTCCTGGATGTGGCAAGACTCTGATAGCAAGGAAGATAGGAGAGATTTTAAATACAGTTAAACCAATAGTCATATCAGGTACTGAAATGAAATCAAAATGGGTAGGTCAGTCAGAAGAGAATGTGAGATAATTGTTCTAAGCAGCTGAATAAGATACTACCGGATAGATACATTTAATTATCATAGACGAGATAGATGCGATAGTTAAGCATAGATCAGACTCTGATTCAAATCATACAGATGGTATTGTGAATCAATTACTGGCTAAGATGGATGGAGTTGATTCATTAGATAATGTGATGATAATAGCAATGACAAATAGACTGGATCTCATAGATAGAGCATTATTACGTCCTGGTAGATTTGAACTTTAAGTGTTGATTCCGTTACCTACAAAAGAAGGCAGAAGACAGATTCTGAAAATACATACATCTCAGTTCAACTTCTCTTCAAACGAGTTAGACTATATATCTGAAAACACGTAAAATTATTCAGGAGCTGATATTCAGGGTATGCTGAACATTGCTACAAGTTATGCAAAAGAAAGGATGATAACTAAATCTTCCAATGTAGATGAATCCCTTTTCAATTTCACTATAACAGATATAAAGAGAGCTTTAATTTAATATAAACCATGTTCAACAAAGTTAGATAACAATGAAGAATATTTTAAGACTGTACCTGAATGGAAAGGAGAGAATATTGAAATAGAAGATGAAAATGATATAACCAATATTAAATCTATATTATTTATAGGTTAAACCGGATTGTCCAAAGCAGTATCTCTTATTCGTAAACTGAAAATTGATTTTGTAAAGATAATAACAAGCGGTTCATCTATTGAATAGGTTTTCAAAGATGCATACGACGTATCTTAATCTGTTATTCTTATAGACAGTATAGAAGACGTTATATAAATGTTTCCAGGAAGAGTCAATTATAATATTCTATCTGTATTGAAACCGTTGATGAAAAGAGCGTTGACAGGTAATATTATAATTCTAACTGCCACAAATTGTTATGAGGAATTGGTTTAATATGGATTGAGATTTGATAAAATCATATCTGATTTTTAGTGAATCTTTTATTTTTTGCGTATTCAAATGAGTACCTTGCTGAGAACGATAATTCCAGACGCAGTCGAAAGACAGATAAACCCGGAAGAAACCGAGATGTATGATGCATTAGGTTATGGTAAATATATATACGGTCGAGGCAAAAGACACACTAAACGTAAAGATTTGTTACAAAAATAAGTTTATAATCATGTTGATAAGAATCGTAGGAAGCTTATCTCGTTTGCATCATTCACTGACGTTCACATAACTGATCTACTGGCACCAAACTAAACACCAATCTACGGCTACAAGGGTGGATTTTCATCTGCATATTCACCAAGTATGTTATATACTTTATAAGTATTGAACTAAGTAGTTAAGACAATAAACGACATACATTCTAAAAAACCATTGGACTTCGCGTTGAGCTTAGGTGATGTATGTAATAATGCGTAATTCAACGAACTGAGATGGTACATTGATTGCCTGGATGGAAAGGTTGTTTGTCCTAACAGTACCGTGTCGTTGAAAGATATGTCTATAATGAGTGTAAAAGAATTGAGAGACAAATGTTTACAATAATATTAATTCCCGATAGAATGTGAAGGACTGAAAATGGAATGGTATCAAGCTGTAGGCAATCATGATCATTTTTGGATGGGGTCATAACCTATTCAAGGGAAATTCAAAGATAGTTACACCACTGGCAAGATTCTGAGAGTCGGAGAGATGTTCGACTTTGAAGGTGATAAATTCTTCTCTGGATTCGTTAGACCAAGCAAACCAGACGGTGAGGTAATTGTGAGCGGCGAAGAAACTAATCCCAATGAGGATAGGCATTTCTTAACAACAGATACATTTGTATCTGAATTTGAGAATTCAACAAGTTTTCCAAGGGGACATGGAATAGCTCATACAACAAAGGTACATGGTTGTTATTCCTTTATTAAAAATAATGTTAAAATGATAGTTTTCAACAATACAGCGCCAGATGAAAACTCTGGAACCGGTAAATGTTATGTCGACAGAGAAAGATACGATTGGTTGTCTAGCGAATTATAACAAGGATAAAACCAAAAACAATATATGATAATCGCCATGCACATTCCAATAGGTGTCGAAGATCCTAATTCCATACTCGGTTGGGGTACTACTCAAGTATGTACGGAAACATAATTTATCTAAAATTTACAAAGATTTCCAAATTTATTATGTATAGTCGCTGGACATAGGCACATCAATAAAGTAACAGCATTTCCAGGTCCCGAAGGCAAGCAGGAATATGGTTTCTGGTAAATTGAAACTGCTTCATTGAGAGACTTCCCACAGTAGTTCAGACTTATTTCAGTGTATGAGAATACGAATAATACTGTGAGTATATATGCTACGTGCTGTGATTATGAAGGAGATAAAGATAATGAGAATATCATGAAAGCAAGAATGGCAGGTGTATCTGGACAGCAGTTATTCGAAAACGATTTGCAAGAAGATGAAACCGGAGTAGAGAATGTGGAATTGATAAAGCCATTACCAGGTGTCCAGAAAACGGGAAAGATATTTACCATGATTAAATGATATATTCTTTTTTCCTTTTCAACGCCGGTATGGTATTTTTCTTTATAATTAAATGTAACAGCAAATCAAGAATGAACATGGATTCTCTCGCGACGTGGATAGTAAGAAATAAGGATTTTGTATAAAATTCGTAGAGTCTATAAAGTATAAAGACTTCGACAGAGTCATACGTTTCTTAGAGTTTCTGTAATAATAGTATTTCGATCCTACACCGTACCATCCCTAAATAAAAATTTACCAATAGTTTTTATTCAAACATTTAGTGGCTGCATCTGCTCAGAGAGTTGGGATATATACTTACGGGTTCATAACACATACAGACAATTAACTACCTTGTATAACCAAGTTCAGCAAAAAACTCAACTAGGCGTTCATGTAATATTATGACACAGATAGAGTAAAAATTCATGGATGGATGAATTATTTGACTCTGAGTTCATATATGTAATAGTTTAGTTTATAAGATAAAAATGATATTTTCCAAGAAAAACATTTTACATAAATATATGATATAGAGGTTGGCCACTATGATAACATCAATAGAATAGTTACAAGCTATGGTGGAGATCACGAAGACATATTGGATTATATTCAAGTACAATGGGAAAAGAAAATAAAAATGGGTGGAACTATCTCAAAAGCATATAATCCGAGATTGAATTATATTGTTAGGAAGTCTCCGTAACTTACAAGGCAAGATAAAATCATAAAATATAGAATTTAAAACGTGATGGAAAACACTTAACAACATTTTGTTGATTTATATGAATAGGAATAATAATACTATACAGCTGGAATAAACCACGGCCTGTAAGGTATATATTATGAATAGACATTGTCTCCTAATAATTAATATAATTATGATATAGGCTATCAACGGGGTTTAGATTTGTCTGGTTAATCCGGAGGTGATTCGAAGGATCATATTGTTACGAGGCCACCTATGAAAAAATCTGCTTAACCGGTGTATATGATGTATTCGCTTGCTCAGAAAGATGGTTTACCGTTCAATATTAAAATAAGTTTATGCTTTGTGTACAATAATCAACGATTATCTTTAATGTTTCTTAACAATACCATTATATAAAACTGTAGAGATGATATAAATATTATAAGTATATACGATTTCGAACAGTATCATAGACAATATCTCGATAGATTAATTTACTAAGTGTTTGGATACATGTATACCGCGGATAATAAAAGTATAGGAACTAATGAATAAATATTAAAATTCATCAAAGACGCCGATAGAAACTGGGCTAGACATCAGAGTATATAGATAGGCAATAATAGGTTCCGGGTAAATATAGGCTTCGAAAATAAGACACTTACGATACAATGAGCTGCCTGGTTGAATAGTTTCTTTTTTATGTATCAAAATGACAGAATGGGAAGCATGTACATAATCATTTTATACTAATTTTGCTCGTGGTTACTTATCTGCTGAATATATATTCAGCCACCATAAAAACATACATACTATAATGATGAATTATTTCATAAATACCATGCCAAATTCCAACGAAGACAACATTATAAATAAAATAATATATAAACTATATAAAGACAACTACATAGACTCACTTGAGTATATAAATGGATTGTATAATGAGATTTAAAATTATGACCCCACGTTAGATTTAAAATTATATAGGTCTTTGAAATGTTAAGGATGGGTATAGGGATTTCTTAATAAATTACTGTTCAAAGATAGTACACACTTGTCTGCATTACTTAACTTCCCCGAGCCCATATAGACTGAAATAAATGTTTTAACATAAAATGAACATGCGTTGAATAGTATATTGTAGTAACATCCGGAGATCGTTTAAGATGCTACAGAATGTTCTGAATTTAATTTAAAAATGCGATACACGAACGATGGACCTGAGTTAGAATTTTATAATTGTCCTATATTTGTTACGGACAGTAGGGGTAAATATAATATTTTACATATACATTAAATTTTACTAGCAATGGATGTTGGAGAGTATATAAATAAGTTTTTGATATTGAATGAAAATAATTATAAAATGACATAAGATCCTAGTGTCGGTGAAGGTATGTATGGGATGGACTTGTTAGATTATAACAGTGATATACAGTTCAACAGGGATGTACCGGATATAAGATAGAATCCATTGGAGTAGTTAGTGAATTTTTAAGTACAGAACGCTGATGGTTTGATTGAAGCTACATATTTGAATGAACGACTATTCACACATGAGGACAAGCTATATCATTTCTTCTTGGACTTCGATCATCAAACTGATTTTAATGAATTTCTAAAAATATAGTACATATTATAATAGTTGTCTGATACTATGTTCAATGATTATCTGATAGTGTATAGATATGTTATTTTAGATCCTATATAACCTAAATTTCCGTAAATTAGATACGTGTCAGACAGGTATGCGTAGCAGATTGAACAAAACGTCGAATACTCTTTTCATGTAATATATCCTAACTCTTATATGAATCATAAACAACAAATTCAACTTGCTTATTTCTTAAGTATAATCAACGATGTTGATTGTAAGTTATACGAAAAAAATCACATGCTAAGATGTCCATATTAGCGTAAATCAGTAGGAATCAATGATAAATTTCAATTGAAAGACGGACATGTCTTCTTGAACTGTAGATTCAATGATGATTTAGAAATAGATCAACCGCTAGATCTAGGAAAAAGAGGACAGGATGATGTGCATCTTATGTCTCTTAAAAATTCTGGAGGAATGAATGTTTTCAAATACGCTGAACCAGTTTCAAAAGCAGACTTACATAATTATGGCATTTCATTTTAAAATCTGTTGGTACAGCCTATGGACGAGCCTGAATATGCTAGAGATCATGCTTAGCTGATGATCAAAAATCTATCTGATGTGAAGTAAAGTAACTAGACATTGGTGAATTTTCTTGTTGGAGCTGAAATTTTCGAAGATGGTGAATCATGTTTTAAATATCTTATAGAATCATTCATAAAGAAATTAACAGATCATATCAACAAGATAAAGGTGTCTTAGTATAATGATTATTTCAAAAGCGCACAGGAATAAACGATGATGTATTTGATAAATGGATATGGTTGGTCTGTGTTTAGATATTATTTTAAACATTCTTTAATATATTTGAATAATGTAGCTAATTATAATAATGCGATGTATAGAAGAATAATTACTGTGTGGGATAAGATGCCTGAGTAAACTGATGTAGAAGATATGTATGATTATTTGGTAGATAATTTCCAACATTTATTTTGACGAGAGTCCAGATAGAGTCCAGTGAGAGTCCAGTGATAAGTTTTTTGCAATAAGAAATGTACAAAAAATATAAAGGAGAAGTTCTTACTAAAAAACAAAAAGAATAATGTGAAATTATAGCACTAGCTAACAGGATTTTAGAAGGGTAACGATAATGGTGATCACAGTATACGTAACATCTATTTAGTTTATTCATAACTCAGTACATATTAGTTAAATATATCATGAACTATCTGTGGATACTATTATCCTGTCTCTCTTTCTATCTATGAAAGATAATGATTTTTCTGAGATTTAGCTTTTCCACCTCCAACCTTTCCTCTACCAGTCTCTAAAATATATTTCAACTTCTACAAATCATCGGCACAGCTTTATTGCATCTCTTGATTCAACTGTAACTGTTCTTGTTTCATCTATTCTATATAATTTATTTAAGTTTATGTTAAATTTCTTTAGAATATTTATTTTCCTATGTCGAAGTTATCCATTTGTTTTTTAAAAAAAATAAATTTCACCGCACATAAATGTACTATATACCTGCATTTTAACATTTAAATCTCAAAACTTGATCATAAAGATAGTCTATGACAGCAGACGCATCATTGTCATCACCGACAAATTCATTTCTGAACCTGTGTAATAAATTGTCATACAACGCGGGTGCTTTGTTATATTATTTCATAACATATACTTTATAAACAGTAATAACAGATATATCTGATGATGTTACTTTACCTAAAATTTATATTTCCAAATATCCATCACCAACCAGGTCGATATCCTAACCATTCTTTATAGCATTTATTAATGCTAAACTTTTATCACAGGGCATACAGTGTATAGTCGGCTGAGATAGCAGTCCGTTCGTACCACATCCGTTCATATATTCATCCATATTATTCAATGTGTCACCGATATGAAAATATGTTCTCTTATCGATATTATTTTTATTATTATATTGGACCCAGATATCACCATAATGTCGTAAATCATTACCCACCAAATTAAATCCCGGTGGAGCCATGAATCCAAATGTGTCAGCCTCTCTACAATCTAATATAGTGTTTGTTTATATATCTAATATATGTCCCATATCAGTATATGTGTTATATAAAAATTATATTTTTCCTTTGGCATTATAAAAATGTTCAAGATAGCTAAATCTTTATACAGCACCCCTGTACCCATTCCTTCCCCTAGGTAAACAAAATCTATTTTTGATGTCATCCTGTTCTAGTACGTCAAATATGTATGCCGATGCTAATATACTAGATGCTTTCCATGGATGGAGGTATTTATTTTTTAGAAAGTTTGCTACTTATTGATGTGTTACGTTATTATTTTTCATTGATTACAGTACACCTAGATAGCTCCGATTAATATTATCAGACGTTATGAAATTCATATAGTCACGTGGATATTTATCCATGTTAAAAGTACATTATAAAGTGTGTGTTTATGTGTTATTTAATTTTGATTTCTAAAAATATAAATTATCATTTGATATGACAGTTTCGGGGTCTTGTATATTTGTTTCTTTTACATTAGGAATATAATTTTATTTTTTGGCTACGTCCTCTGGCACTTTAATTATATATGGCTCCTCTGGCACTTTAATTATATATGGCTCCTCGTGTATGATGTTCATGAAATATTATTCGAACTCTTACAAAGGTAACCTTATCAACTGTGGTAAAATCCAATTTATATTACGATGAACTTTCATATATTATTAAAATGTCAACGTCATAGATAATATCTTAGAAAATATATATTCTTACATTCTAGCTTTGTTTCCTTTTCTGGAACTCAATTGTGCATCAGAACGTAAATAGGAGTACTAATACCAATTTCTTTGGGCTTTCATGATCAATAATAAAATTAAAAACGTATTAGACATTTCACATGAAAGATAAGTTCTATATATATTTTACTCATATAGTTATTATTTATGTCCTCGTAATTATTCCTTGTATAGTTATTTGAAATCATAAATATACCTAAACCAAGAAAATGGATTGTATGGGTATAGAAAATCTCTGAAACGCTAGTACATGGTTTGTTGATTGTATTGATTCTTCCTCACATCGGCTAATTCAACGTCGATTAATTTTATATTTCCTCCACATATCATGAAATTGTCTAATTTTATGTCTGTGAATACAAATCCATTTTAATTCGCTTTCATCATAAACTCCATAGCGAACGTACTCATTTTAGAAAGAACATCATTGTCAACTTACATATAAATCGAATCATTTTCGTTTGGTATTATGTTGTTACATATGGTTTGTGTGATATATGTATATCCATTTATGTATGTGTTATGATATTGCTGTTTAGAAATTATATTATCGCAGTTCAGTGTCAACTGTTATTCCTTTTAAACGTCATATTCTTTCTATACAAATGGTATCTTGATGACACTGTTATGGAAACTTATGGTGAGCGAATGTTTTCCGTGACCCATAAAATTCATTCTTGCAACAGAGTCGTATTTCTTTTAGGATAGCAATTGATCTATTATCTCTCCTAATACTGTATGGACATAAGTAAGATCCAGCGTATCAAACAATACAGATTTTTATTTAATTTATTTATCTATTCTTATGATCGTGTACTCGTGTATGTGTTGATCCATTTGAATAGAGAAAAAATAAATCTACATCATGTTACAATAATCTTTTATTATACATATTTGAAAATTATAAATAGAACAACAAGCACCACGATGAACATAAATAATTTCATAAAATTTATTCCTTACATGTTTTGACCACCTATCATGGGTATTTTGTTGGCATCGTGTCTTATTTGTTATAGTCGTTTAACTTATATTTAAAATTACCTATAATCGTTTAGATTTATAATTTCATTATCTATATATTAACGTTCTTATCTCACTTCATTTTGCTGTACATTCAATAGTAGATTGTTTTCTGTAATTCCATCATAAGCCATATTCAATTAGTCTATCAAATAACGAATATAATCATCGTTCATCAACAATTTAGCCCTCAGTTCCTGTATTATTATATTATAGTTGTTTATTTATGTTCGCAACCCATCCACTTCATTTTCTAATTATTTTATCTTCTCTGTAAACTTAGCTATATCTCTGTTGAGCTAGACGACGAACTACTATAGTTATAATACATGTTTATTACTGTCACTTACCTACATTTAGACTTCTCTGTATTACTTTTTCAACTCATCTATCAATATTTTAGCTTATAGGTTGGAATCATTCATTTCTTTTGTGAGATCTTAGATAATCTGTTTTTATGCATTCTATAAACTATCATTGGATCCTAGCTTCAACACTTCTATGGAAAATCGTCTCAATCTCATTCTGTTTTCAAGTTTTTGAATATGTGCTCCCTTTTCAAATGCTATATAATCATTTTTATCGATAGCATCCAACACCGTGTCGCTTGGTTTTACAAAATCCACTTTACTATAATGTCCAGTATCCATCATATTTTATGCAAATTTGTCCCATCTTTCATGTGATATATTCTCTGTCATTATGTGCATAATTGGTTTGGCGTCTTTCAATCCACCGATTACTTTATTGATAGCAAGCAATTCACCCTGTTGATCTATTAACTTTTACAAGTAAGTTAAATATTCCTATCTGCTTTGAAGAGGAACATCCAGATTCCAAATATCTAATCTTACGGCTTCATCGTGATCCAACTGATCCATACGTCCTCTCATGTCCACTTACATTCCGTTTTACAGAGCTGTCTTCATTTCCTAAAACGTTTTAGATTCCATTTATATGTATGTAAAATATATTTTATATTTATATAAATGTCAGTGAAAGACGAAATAGAAAAGTTTATACCTGACACTATGAAATATGGTTTCAAAATATATCCATAGGATGCAAGAAATGTAGCAGAAACAACCACAGAAAATGGATAGACTTATACTCGATATTTCACTGACGTTGATTTTGAAACAACATATCAAACTATGTTACACGAGATAGGTCATTGTTTAGATAGGTTTTATAAAGATGATTATAACGAAAGAGAATGTGATTTCCACGAAAGAGCAAGAAGAGAGTTACTAGCCAATATATTTTCTGTTATAGTTATGTGTTAACAGAAGTATGATGAGGTAATTATAACTAGGTTCGTCATGATATATAATCAGATTGAACTAGGATATATTATGAATAGAGAGGTTTTGTAAAGTGTATACAATAATATGTCAGTTATAGGAACAGAAGTTGAATAAATATATGCAGCTGCTGATGAAATATCTTAACACTATGCAGATGAATACATCACGGAAGATATCTAATTTGGGTTGAGCAGATAAGAATTCATATACATATACGGTGATTTAGATTTCGTCTAATAATGGGTATTGACGCATAATTGGTATTTCAATAATAATCCAGTACTTGCTGAACACATGAAGAAAGTTATATAATGGGAATAGCCACAGGAAAGTATCATAATAGGAGGTTCATAGCGGCATAATTTTCATGCACATAAATGATAATGTAATATAGAAAGAAATTATTATAAAGTGATCGTAACATATCAAATTTAATCTAGGTATATAATAGTTTATATAGTGGTTTGAAGAAAGATAAATTAACAGATAAAGAGAAGTTAAAACTAATGAACGATATGAGAAAACTCATAGATGACTATGATTCATACATGTTCAAGCAGATGGAAAACAAAGATGATTATTTATAATTTCTAACATAGTTATACTAACTATAAAACACGTTTGTAATAGCTCTTCAAATAAATGACCATCTACCATCAAACGTACATAAATTGGGATAGTTATAATTGTTGGAGACATAGTTGGACTAATATACAACTCCGATGATAGGAGGAATGAAGCCGGATCAAATAGATTTTGAACGACAAAGAAAATAGATGTAAGCGTTGTAAGAATAGAATAGACTTGCCAAAGAACACTTGACGTAAAACATCAAAATACAGTTAAAATAGTTTTAAGATTACATAAATGAATTGTTGAAATAACATAAATAAAAAGATTCATAGATTATCAAAAACGATTACATACTACTATAACAGAAACAATATATAATTCAACTACAGTTACAATTAGATCAAGAAAAGTAAAAAGTTGATTTACTTTAAAAGTAAAATATAAGTAATGAACTGTTGACAGAATATAAAATAATACTACAAAGGCTTACTGATAAGAAATTGGCAGACACCACAGTGAGAGATGAACATATATAAAACATAGTTGACCAGAGTAAATATAAAACATCAACTAATGTTAAAATGAACTCTGACTAACTATATAAACTGAAAATCAAAATATTAAAACTCAAACGGGATCTAGTATACACTAAATAATCTGTTCCTATATACGGCGGATCAACTCATATGGAAATCAATTGGGTCACTGTTTGGATTATAATTATGATAATAATAGTTATATTTCTAGTTATATACTACAGTGATACCATATTTAACCCATATTCTTATATATGAATATCTATTTTTTGTGTATGTAAATGGGTGGAAATTTAAGTACAAACGTAGATAATTCTGATATCACGTCTGAAGTTTTGAACACAGTAAGCACAAAATTTAATGAAAAATGTACAAATAAATATCACATAACGGCACGTAATATACAGAACGCCAGATAAGATATTAAACTCGTTATAGGTGGTAAGATGACTGATTCTGAAATCCGGCAAGAGACTACTGCAACATCGGTACAATCAATATTAACTACATTACAAGATTCATATAAAGCTATGGAGAAGAATCAGGTAGATCAAGACAGAAAATAACTGTTAAAAAAGGAATTAGATGAAGAGATAGAGTCAGGTTTGTTTTCTGTAAATATAATAACAAAGGTTAACAACAGTAAGTAAACGATGAAACAAGTAACAAATCAAGTAGTTGAAACGATGCGTACGATAGAAAATATATTTGATCTGGATACATTTTCTGAAATGAAGATGGACCAGAAAATAGATTTAGAAATAAAAGAATCAGGTATTATGATGAATTCTAAGATAGTTTAATAATTGGGTTTGACTAATGATCAAAAAGTATCTGTAGATCAGAAAAAACAAACCGAGTTAGATAGGATGATAGATAGCAAAACAAAGGATATATAAGCTATCGACGAAAAAACTAAATCTAAGGTCAAGGCTGGGGGTTTGGGTGGATTGATAATACTTGCACTGCTTGCTGGACTGTTCTATGTAGTGTTTAAATGGTTCCGTGACTATATGTTCATTATAGGAATAATATTGTTGGTTGTTGCTGTTGTGCTACTTATAATAGGACTAAACCAGGAGGATAAAAAGAATTCTTGGACAAATTGGTCTATCGGTTTAGGAATATGTTCTGTTTTGATGATAGCGTTTGGAGCCTATATTAAATGGTTTATGCCGGGTGCTGCTGCGTTGAATTAAGTTGATGATGTACTCATGACATAAAATGGAATTTAAGATGTTGTTAAATAGTTTATGTGATCATATCATGATATTACTATTTTAATGGATGTTTCCAATTAGGTGGACAATTGATTTTTTTCATATTTATAATGTTATTCTATATCACTAATATACTTAACTATACGATAGATTGTGACAATCTTACAATAGATTTTAACACAAAGTCTAACTATTTATGTTACACGATTAACAGACAGATCAAATGCGACTCTGATAAATTAGTGTTTATAATAGACTGTTAAAATAAAATAGTTAAATAAATGTAAATAGAAGATGGATACAAAGAATCTAACATCACGGGCTAGATAAGATACGACACTTTAAGATAAGGTAGAATAGCATTAATAATAACCATTTTAATTTTTATCTTCCCTACGATTTTATTAGTATTGGTTATAAGTGAATACGCGCTGCCAACACATAAAAAATAAGATTGAATCTTTTTTCACATCTGCGTCGGCACCAGTGACTAGTTGAATCTATTGTTACACGGCCGCTGGCATTCATCTGTGTGAAAAAATAAGATTGAATCCTTTTTTCACATCTGCGTTGGTTCTAACATTTCTCTTGGCACTTCCTTTTCCTTTTCTTTTATTTTCAACTACTTTGCACCAGTTTTATCAGTAAACGATACAGTGACTAGTTGAATCTATTGTTACTCAGGCTTATCGGCAGGATAGACTATGACTCTTAATTACTTCACGTTAGTCTTCACGCTGGCTGGCATAAGTATTTTGGCCGTCATGCATCTGTTTGAAATTGATTTTGAATACAGATCAGTACTGACTCCATCTATTGTTATATTTACTTTAGAAATTTAGTTTATAACCTCTTCACACTTAGTGAGTTTCAAATTTATACACACATCATATACATGAGACTCTAACAGAATTATATTGTCTTCACACTTCCATAAATTGTCTTTTTACTTTTGATATATACCAACTTACTACATTTGTAATTTATAAAAAAAGAAATTTTCACTTCCATATCTCCTCAGCATCGAACCAATGGCGTAGAATATCATTTTACCATGCAGTAGATTTCAAGTGTTCTATTTTGATAACACTTGGTTTTTATTTTACTATACCATGCTAATGCAACACATATCCAACCAACAGCGCACTGAAAGATTAAGACTCCTTTGCGAGGTCCATGAAAACCTTTTCATATGGCTATTATATATATCTTTTATAATCTATTTCGATACCTTACCTGATTCTTCGTATATACACATTCGTGCAATCTTTGAATGGAATTATGTTTACCTTGGGACCTTCTTTAGTTGGAACGGCTTATAGCACGAATAATTGTTCACCATCTTCACTATCTTTACCAAGTATGTTCTTACTATTTTCTACAAACAGTATACCCACGCTAGATGTGATTTGCACTATTTTTGTTGATAAACATTGTTTCTACACATCATCTTTCATAAAGAACAGTAGAGAACCATTTTGAATTATATGTGTGTTATGTATGAAATGATCGTTCCGCACAGCAACTACTGTGTCTTCTTCCTTTTCTTCATCATCGTTTTTGAATCTCTGTTCCAACCAATCATCATTTCTTTATTCCTTCACCTCCTCACCATATGTATATATGTTCTAAGACCTTCCATAAACAGGCACTTTGTCTTCTGTCTTCTTGTACGCGTCTGTCAATTATTTTTTCCAATACTCTTACTACATTTCATTATTAAGAAAAATATATAACATTAAATGTGTTTTTATACTATTCACCAAATGTCGTTTCTTCGCCGAATCCATATTCATTTTCCAATTACTTTATAATCTATAAAACACTCAGTTGATAATAGTTCTAAGGAAGCTGAACCATGATGTCAGCTGTTGTGAAATATAGTTTATATGCGTCTTATCTAGATATGAAATTGAAATCCACATACTGTTTGAACATGGATAAATCTACATTGTAATTAGCCCAAAATTCCGGATACTACCACCATGTCTATTGGTTTTCTACGGCTTGCAACTGTTTTGATACCTTTGACAAACCATACATATAGTATTCTACAATTGGTATGTTGTTTTAGTGCTCTGAATGGTTTCCATATTCGATTTATCTCTTTTATCTTTTCTCTATTCCCTTTTCTACATCTTTCTTCTTTTCGTATTTTTTGTTTTTTATAAATTATATAGTTTTGACTACCTCTCCACCGGGGTTTTAAAATTCTATATTCTTATTTAATGATCCTTCTATTACAACTTTGTTTCTGTTTAAAGATCGTACAATAAACATATTTATATGTATTAAAATATATATTTTTCGCAGATACAAATGAATGCGTTACAAGAAACAAATGATTTACTACCACAATCATACCCACAATAAGAAGAATAATAAATGCCTATAATCAGACCCATTCCATAAAATAGGAACATAGCAAAGAATGTGAATGTAACGGGAAATGGAAATGGGAAATGGATAGGTATTGCAGTAGTTGTTATAGTAATAATCATAATAATTTATTATGTGATGACGCAACAAAAATAAAGACCAATCCAGAAACGATAATACGAAACTCCGGCTAAAATATAAATGATGCACGATTTACCCGTAAAGTAAAATTTAGAAGATAGTGTAATGTTAGTACGATAGTAAGATATGTTTGAACTAACAGATAATATTTATAATTAAACTAAGAATAGAGATATTCTGCCACCACAAATGCCTCCCGATTTCGAGGGGTATTGTCCAGCTCCAGAAATAAATGATAAAGATATGTAAAATAAAATTAAAAACGTACATATACCTCAAAGACCAGCCATACTTTAAGTAAGATCACACATCACGAGTCTTGACGGTGAAATAGAAAAATAGATGACGATGAACGAGAAGATACATCATCGCGAAGCCCCACCAATTGATAAATTACTCAATACGTTAAATCAACGGGATGCATATTATTAGTTGGAACTGATGAATCAGGAAGAAGAGAGAGTATCATTGATGGAGACTAATAATTTAGATAAACTTGTAAATACAAAAAGAAATGAAAAGGATGATATTGTTGATTATTCAAATGTTTTACCCAATTTTAACAGGTATAAATTTTTAGTTGAACATATTCTTGACGAAATAGCCGTGTACAAGACAGTTCCTGTATCGTAGTAGTATGACGTAAAGAAGATATGTTTGACTGGTTTATATGCTATCAAAGGAGATATAACTATGCATGAATTTGAGAAGATAATAAACGATATTGATGAACTTGATGATAATTCTAAATATACTATATATAAGTTTAAATCAATAATAAACGAATGTCCAATGGAGGTGAAACGTATGATGGAACATTACGTTAAGTGAATATGCTTTCTTTTTTAATATTTACAAATGACGTAAGTGCTTAGGGTTTCGAAAGATAAACAACAGTAAGTTGATTCATTTATAAATCTAAAATGTAAAAAGGATTTAGATAACATTTTAGCAACTTCTACAAAAGGTGTAATGCTGACAAAATGTTTTAACAAATGTCTCGAATCGTTGTGTACACTATATGCATCTTTATAAAAATAGGATAAACTTATTTTAGAAAAGTAATATATCTATGATGTAACTGAGTTGAAAAAGAGAATGACTAATAAATACATAAAGGCGTAAGCAATAGGTGGAAGTGCTGAATTTTTAAGATTGAAACAGTAGGTCGGTGACAGCACGAAAATACCACAATACGATGATAATGTATAAATTAAAAACATGAAAAACTTCTACTCTAACTTTTAATAATTCATCATTATATTGGAAGACATCGGACATCCAGAATATGAGAATCATATTAGAAAAGAATCTAAAGATATGTGGAAAACATTTTTACAATCCATGATAGAACAGTAGATAAACAAATCGGAAATACAAAAACTAAAAGATAAGAAGGAATATGATAAATGGGAAGCTTCAATGATAGTTATCTTCTATAGAATTTTTAGAATTAAAATATTATCTAAAATCAAAACAGGAGAGTATATGGAAATAATATAACTCGCAGGTTAAGATCAAGATATGTTCAGACAATTAAATGAACAAGACGACAAGTTAAATATATCATAAGGTGATATATTAAAAGATTCTTTATCAGTGTTTGAAACATTATTAACCAATGTTGACGGGATTTAAGAAATAGATGATCTCAAGGAATAAATGAAAGAACTAAATAATTAAGAATCGGCCGAACATGCATTAAATGATTTTATAAAGTTCGACTGAACATATATTCTCTTTTTTTCTACATCAAAATGACAAATATATATCAGCAGTAATTCTCAAATTCAAAATACAGTCATCAAGACGTCTCTCACAAAAATGCGCCAATAAAAATACAATTCTCAGGCCCTGTTACTGAATACATAAGCACTATGACATAGGACGAAGTGAAAGAGAAGAAACCACAACGACGCAGAAAAGAAACATTAACAGAATAGTTGTACAAGTAAGGAAGGGCTGCTGATGGAACATCTCTCAACTATGAACCTATGGATCATCCCAAAGCACCTCCTGTTTAAAGAAATGTTGAGGTTAGGTAAGATCCAGAAATGATCAGCAGCCAAGCAGTGAATAAAATATACGCTGATAGATAACAAATCGATTTCGATAAAGAATGTGAGTAGTCTGCGAGATAGAATTACAAAAAATAGTAAGTTGCAATAGAACCTAACGGTAAATTTGAAATGGTATATAGGGATAAAGTGAAAAAGATAGATAGATAGCTTGATGATGCATTGTATTATGAGCGGGCTAAAACAGATATTAAGAAGATAGATGAACATGCATTACCTTCATAATAAAAACATGGATTATTAGTGAAGTCAGGTAGATATAAATAGGATTAAAGTATGGTTATGTAGTCGTATAATAAGGCGAAAGAACCATTGACAAATCCAGAGGGAATGCGGTACAAAATAGGATAATATCGGGATAATGGTTAATTTATAGAGTCTTTTAAAAATGATACGATGATGACCAACATAGTATAGCGCGTAATGATGGGAAGAAATACAATAGACAATTCATAGTATATATAAACTAGTGATATGGTTAATGATTATATTTATACTAACAAAGATTATAAATACAAATAACCACAGTAAGAAAGATTAGATAGAACATAATATCTGGAGTCTTATAGGGGCAGTTAGATACCGATTGAACAGTAGATCCAACCAAGAAACAAAGAAAATATAGTAACTAAAAACTTCTAGTAATAATATATATAACCTGATGTTAAACAAGGGTCAGATGTAATAAATGTTATGTCGTATAACCCGTATCATCGACAAAGAAAAGATGATAAATTTGAAAGATATTTTAATTAAAATCCATATGATGAGTACCTATGACGCTCGTTGTATTCTATCTGGACGCTCATTGTATTCTATCTGGACGCCGACTGGACGCTCATTGTATTCTATCTGGACGCCGACTGGACTCTGACTGGACGCTCATTGTATTCTATCTGGACTCTTACTGGACGCTCATTGTATTCTATCTGGACGCCGACTGGACTCTGACTGGACGCTCGTTGTATTATATCTGGACTCTAATCATTTCTTTTTTAAATATTACAAATGACAGTAGAATAATATAAAACATTATGTGTATAGAAACTGAAAGACAAGTCATTAAATTAATACGACAGGGAAATAATAGAAGAACTATATGATTCTTTATTCGATGAACCCGATTTAGTACAGTTAAATAACTATTTCAACAGAAACCAGCAGCAAGCCACTGTAGAAATACAAGATATTGATCTAGAAAACAGCAGGTCATCAATAGAAGATCCAGTCAAGAAGTGTGGAATGTTTATATCCCATTTAGACGGTAGTTGTGATATGCCTAAATACATTTTATAATTCCTTGAACTCGTGGGTGATCTGTTAGAGAAAGACGCTGAGGAGGAGCTATAACGATACAAACGTACACAGACTGAAGAACAATATTAAAATATACTTAAAAAATACTGTTATCGTAAATTGCCGATATGTACGAGCACGATACAGTCACAGATAATCCACAAAGACAAGAAGTCACTACACGGAACATAATACACTTAAATCAGCAAAAATTACCATTAAGGGTATATATTTAAATACTAAACTATCAAGGAATTCAAAACATATTGTCAAAACGTGAACAACAGATTACATCCCAAGATAAACAAGACTACATATGCAGATGCAGAATATGGTGAATTTCCAGAATACACATATGCTTTCTACGGTGACCAAGATTTCAGATACCTTCCGTTGATGTACAAAACGGTTTACAATATAGACACACCGATAATTTCAATCGAAGACAGAGAGCAGATCAAATCGTTTTATAAAAAATACTCCGACCTGTTCCAATAACTGTATCGAAGCACAGGTGAGTGTCGTAATATCAAAAAATTATTCATAGTGATATAATAATACATATAGACGGATCCGGTACTGTTATAAAAATATCAATCATTGTTCTAATATATTATTGGAGAGATACGACAGACGCATGTAAAAAATTCTTAAATATTTTAAGATATATATTCCAAAATACAAGAATAGGAACAGAACGAAGAATGAAATATTTTTTAAAGCAATAAAATAAACCCAGACTAGACTATGAAAGATATTATATTTTCGGGCATCAGCAGGGATTGTAAATTTGACCTGTATAGAAACACCAGGAAAAAGATCATTTTCAGTGAGACGATATCCAGAGTGCCGCCGGCTGATTTCTAAAAAAAGTAACAACAGATGAAATGAGATTTAAATATTCATTTCATTATTTTTTCGAGCACTCAAATGAACGACATAGCATCAACTATGAATAGTTAAGATATATTCAATCAGCATTCAAACCAAAATCAGTGGCCCATTCTGCAAAACTCTCTCACGAATAGAACTGCCATTGCTGCGGATATAAATCGTGTGAGAGGCCTCGACGCCGTTCTTAATGATGTTATGCGTGGAAAAGAAGAAGATGTGTTTTCAAATATCAACAGATAATATCAGTTTGACCTGTATAAAAATACTAGGAAAAAGATCATTTTCAGCAAGATCACAGCTCGTGTAATCCCAGAGAAAAAGATAGAGACAAACGTATATTGTCCAGAAGTTGAATTTTGCGTCCCACCAGATAACTGCAACGTTTCTAACTTCACCTACATGCACACAACACATTTCTCTCTGAAAGATTATAAAAACACAACTGGATATGTTAATATCAATGGATATGGAGCATCAGAGACACAAGACGGAATAAGAGTAAATAATAAAGATATATAGAGTTTGAAATTCTCTTATCCTAAAAACTTTATGTTAAATTATATGAACGGTATCGCTATCGGTGTCAAAACTAATGGTTCTAACAGTGTCCAGGTACAACAGAGATTCCCAATCGAAATGGCTTATATCTGTTTCCATATTACATGCGATGTCGGTTATGGTGTTACTTATTCTCGTTGGTTAAGAGATGATGTCTTCACTATGGGACATAATCCATACAAACAGTTCGGCGATTTCCAATATCAGTTGATGACTACTCCAAACGGCAATCCAGAAATCGCTAAATATTATATTGAAGACAGAATCACTGATATCTTCTCTTCTAAAATAATAACTTCATCAGAAGCTAACCCAGGAAACATCACTCTATCTTTACAGGGCGCTCCAACTATATCTGATCAGGTTTCATCAGGCATGAAATTTGCGTTTTCGTCTCTGATGAACTACAATTTAGGACACCAAGACGGTACATTGGAATTCATTATCGGTGCTGATAAATATAATAAGAATTTCTATACCAAGACTCCTAGTGGAGAGTTCGTTACACTTGATGCCAATAACAAATATGAAGTTGGTCAAGATGTGAATGAATTCGGTGCTGTGGCTCCGTTGGTTCAGTTTGTAGATGGTAAGTTTGTAGCTGCTGGATCTGTTTTAGCCAACAATAAAACAACTTTCAAAATCAGTCGCGCAGGAGGTCAGTACGCAAGTCAGACTATAAACGATGACGGTACTATCTCAGTTAAATTCAACACAACAAATATTCCAGTTTTTGCAACTGCTTCTATGACACCAATGCAATAAATAGAGTAATTACGATCTATCTACGAGAAATATAAAGAATAGATACCAACTTTCAAACTAGAAGTACAGCGTGTAGGAATCACAACAGGAGAGGAACAAAACGGCGATGCATCTGAATCATTGACTTCCATTGAAACTATCGCATTATTACCCACTATCTCTCTTCAGAACGCTACTAACAATAAGTTCGCCGCTGTCCAATGGAACATCGTAAACGTAGTTGAATCTCTCGATGCAGATGGTACTGTATGGAAATATCCAGCATGCAGCAACATAGTTGTAAAACTCATTCCAAAGTCATAGGAGGAGGATGTACAATATTTCAAATATAATTTGAACAGTTATAGAGGATCTGTTCAACAAGACGTTCTGGGTCATACTAATGCTTTCATCAAAAACAACGACGCAGGACATTCTATAATGCAAGTTATAAGTGCTTGTAATGTTTATAGAATGGATGATGGAAAGTTCAGTCATATGGACGGAACTCAGTTCAGAAAATCATATCAATCTGACAGAACCGTGGGTTACGATACTATAACATCTGGAGACGCTAACACTTTCAGAACACTTGACACCAATACACCATTCGTTGGAGGACTTGTGAAACAAATGAGAGTTCAAGATCAAGTACAAAATATAAATGGTGTTCAAGAATTCGTCAAGGCCACTGATCAGAACTATCCAACATATTTGAAAGAATTATTATCTGAGATCAACACACATGTCGGAAAATCTTTCGGAGGTACCAGCCCATATTCCAACGTGGCTCAAGGCATGATGATGAATATAGAAATCAATCCATACAACAACACAGATTTCATGTTAGGATCATTGTATCACCATGTGATGGCCGATGGTAAAAGGAAAGAAGGTAATTACAAAAACGATTAAGATGCTCTTGATATGTTGAAATATAACGCGGCTCAACTGTTTTAGAAAGATACTGCTGAATGTCATCCATCATTTGAAAATGTAGACTATCAATCAGTACATACGCCAAGATCAGAACATGGTATCGTAGATTGGTTCTTCTCTTTGCCATTTGCATTCTTCACTGAAGGTGGACTGGAATATTCATTCCCTCTGTATGCAACACAAGCTCAAAATCTAGTTTTCAAGTTCTATTTCAACGATCCACTCCCATTGATGAACACATATTTAGTCGTTAAGCCAGAAGCCATAAATGGTTAAGATATATACAAAAAGGATAGAATGTATATCAACCAACTTAACAACACAAGCGTGTTAGCCAGTAATATAGCAAACATGAAACATGTTCTATTCTACAATAAATATGTATTTGACTCACGTCTACAAACTATCATATCGAACAATGCTTTCTATACATGGATTCTGAAATCGTATGAACGTAGTGCAACCACTATCGTAACCAATAAACAAGGTGGTGAACTTACTAGATTAAATAAGTCTGTGCACTATACAAAACTATTCTTATTCTTTGTAAACACCGACACAATCGACTATATCAACCATCGTGGAAGAACCGTTCAAGATAAAGTTCCACTGATCATAGACAGATATTCATTGCCAATCTGGGAGGTTCTGTCATACGATGTTAGAAAATAAAGCAGATTGGCTGGTTACAGCGGTGTTGATGCGGCGGGTCAGTTGATCCAGGCCAACACAGTCAAACAGTTAGTTCCAGTAGAATCAATCGGTGTCACCGCCGGTGACTCAAGAACTGCAATGGAACAGCAGCCATATAGATTCCTGATGCTGAATGAATATCTTAACTCACCACATGAGAAAGGAACATTCCACTAACCTATGTTGATGAACAATATGATCTAGATTAACATCGATCCTAAATTCTGGCAAATCGAAATGGCATAAGCATACTACTGTCCAGCTAACAGTCCAAACTATGTAGTTACTTATAAACCTAAGTTGACAGGCGGTATGTCTAATACTGAATTCGGACTCATCGCAATTGAAGAGTTTATCAATGTTTCTGAAATTGACGGAGGTTATTGCAGTTCAAGATGGAAGAATACTCCTGATTGATGAAGTATAAGATTATTTTTTATCTCAGATAAAATGGAAATGCCGTAATCATATTATTGCCCAGATTATAGTCCAGGTTATGTAGTTACATATAAACCTAAGTTAATGGATGGACCCATTGTAATTGAAGAGTTTGTCAATGAAGGTTATCGCACATCAAGCTGGAAGAATACTCCAGATTAATGAGGTACATGCTTATTTTTTACATCAGATAAAATGGAAATGTCGAAATATACTCTCAGATGCAACGGTAGAAGGAAATCTTCATCTTGTGTTGATTTTACGATTAACGGATAAGAGTATTAAATGCTTATATAACGTAAATTGTTAAAACATGGAAAAATCTACAAGATTGGAACATAATATTATTTCGGAACACTATGCACTGATAAAATGGTTTGAATATGTTTTTTACTAGGTACAAACATGGATTATATCATTACGCATACACCCAAATCGGCAGATGATATGACACAACATCCAGATTCAGAACGTTTTATTATTACATATAAGCCCAAGTTAACGGACGACACGACTAACTCTGAATTCGGGCTCATAACAATCAATGAGTTTGTTAATATTTCTTATATTCCTGAAGATGTCGCAAATAATATTCTTCGGTACGCGCTTAGTCTCAGTGCGGCGAAACAGTAAAATGTAGCAGGAATCCAGTCAGAGTCAGTAGGAATGAAACAAGAGTCCAGTGAGAATTACATGAAAGTCCAGTCAGAGTCCAGTGAGAATGACATGAAAGTCCAGTCAGAATGAAACAAGAGTCCAGTCAGAATGAAACAAGTGCCAAAAAAGAATCATATTCCGAGCAGCGTGCAAATGTTATTTAACAAATTCCAAACATCTATAATAGGCAATTCCATCAGTTCTTAATCATGACAGGTCTAATATATTTGCTGAAATATTTCGTCATGTCTATACTCCCAAATATTAACATAAAATTTAGAGAACGATTTATCCTGTTTCAGCATACCATGAAAATATTTTCCAAAAACTATTTCTATTCTTTCCTAAATATAATCTATCCCAGGAAACATCTTATTTCTAAAACTGTCATGCATGTTATGTGTTTCAAAAAAATCAATTATATGATCTTCTATGATACACTGGATTTTCAACGTCTCGCATTTGTTTTTTCTGGCATGTAATACAAAATATACATTTCAAAATACAATCAAACATAATATTTAACTAAAATATCAACTTCACTGACCGAACAATTTACAAATATTATTTAAAAGTAAATAAAAATCTGATGGACACTATGTTATCAATTCCTCCGTTTTACATATATTAAACAATTCTGTCAATAGTTTGAATTCCTTCGAATAAGGCCACAGACCCTCTATCAATACATGCCTGTAAAAGTTGGAAAACGAATCGTTCTGTGTTGTGATTATTAGGTCATAATATTTAGGAAATTTATCTTATATAACTACTCCTATTGTCTCTACCATAGAAAGTTAAAGTTCTATTTCTCTGTAGCTCAGATTCATATTGAATCAATAAATATATTAATTTTATATTGATATTTTTCTTTAAATAACATGTCCACATCATTTAAACTGAAATACACATCTATAACTGGACGGTTTTTGATATACTATTATCCATAATATTCAAATAATGATGTATATATATCTCTATCTAAACTTAAATAATTAGATATTACATTTTAACTAATATTGGGAGATATGTTTACAAAGTATTTGTACGAAACTGGACGCATCGCAAACTCTGTAGTACATAATAAAATACTATATTATCAGAGTATATACTATTATTCAGAATTAATTAGATCACTTTGTAAAGACAATATATCACGCATAACCGAAATAGAAAAACTAGTCACAGTCAACATACTCAGATATTAAAATACACTTAAACCAGACTAAAACGAAATACAACACGAGGTACAATCGTGTGGTGACATATATGCAGAAACCATTTAACCTAAAAAGCAATATCCTTTATCTGATGTGTTGGACTGAAAATTATCTTTTTTCAAACAACAATGGGCGGCATAAATGAAACATAAATAAGAAATCTAAATAATATAGATGAAGTGAGTATAGGTTATCAAAATGACAATGATATAACTATATTTTATAAAATATATGGTGATTGGTACTATGACATATTCTATTTCACAGAGCGGCCGTGTTCAAAAAATAATCAAACAACAATAGGTGTCATAGTTCACATGATATAAACTTTATAGAAAAATAAATATTTCTTGGTTGGTGAAGCATATGGAGACAAATATAAATCGTGGTAAGAAGGCATTCTTATAATGTAAGGACATCGTATTGCAGAAAAATGTATAATATGTGGTGATGTTGGTATATGTAACGATGATATGTACTGTCATCAATGTTCTAAATTTGATAAACACACGCTATAACAATATTATTAATTGGCTATGTATGGAGAATATACAAAATGTGAGGTGTGTTATAAAGACAATAAACTATGCAGCTAAATGCACGGATTGACCACGTGTTGGTCATGTAGATATAAGTATGATGCATATCTTATCTCTGGATTGATTTATTGTAGATACACATATTCTATGTGGTGTGTTGAAATGGACTTAGACATAGAATCAGTGCGAAGAGATGATCCAGATATACTTAATATAAACGGTAATACGTTGGCGATGGTATGCGCTAACAAACACAGAAGAATAGAAAGATGGATGCAACATGATCCAGAGATAAGAAATAAATTCAACAAGCGTATTATAGATATGTCGGATGAGTTATAATAGTGGATGATACCGGTTGATCGCCTTGATGAATTTGAATTTATGGATAGTAAATATGTGGATAATATATAGTAGTAAGACTGCTGTATATGTTTTCAAGAAAAACCCGTATCCGTGTTTAACTCTGTGTGTAAACATGACGGAGTGATTTGTGAAGAGTGTTTCTTGTATTTAGAGGATGGTGACTGTCCTATTTGCAGGAATAAATGTTGGATAGGTTTGTATAAGAAATGAGATTTCTTTTTTAAATTTCGGTCACTATGTGTCTATAATCATCACATCGCATTCCCATAACTTTTCTTCTTTATCTAATTCTAAATATAATTTTATAAACAGTATAACGTATCCATTCACATTCTACAGCTTCTCTACCAAATACTATTTTATTTAATATTTTTAATTTTTCATTTTAAACAGTTTAAACATTTCTTAAATTTACTTATCAAAATACTTTTAACTAACTTTACATTTTATATTTTACTTCGTTACCAACTCCTGTATATCTTATAAGTTATAATCTTATTTACTCGATTTGAAATATATATTTTTCACCTTCCTATTACTCTTTATACACTTCAGTACATTGATTCTGATATATTTTTGAACCACCTTTATCATAAATCTATATATCATTGTCTTGAATTCTTCTAACTACTATACAACTTCTTTTCTCTTTTCACATTTAGAAGATACATAATAACATATATCTATTTTATTTTAAACATTGTTATCATACTCATATAATACTTTACAATATTTTTTCAAAGAATCCTCTAAATCTGCACCTAAATAAAACATTTTATCTGGTTTTACAAGAACATAAACATTGGCTAAATTCTTACCTGTATAGTTTCGTTAAGCCCTTCCTATACATTATATAATCTCATTAGGACTACCTCTTTCTTATGCGAACAGAACAGAATCTATCCAGGGTAAATTTATACCCGTGCTCATGGTTCTACATGATACCATAAACTACTGATTGTCCCTGAAATCATCTATTATATCTTACCTTTCTTTCTTCGACATATCGCCTGATATATATTTGCAGCCTATTGTAGCAGATAACGTAATACACATTTCAATTGAATTACAATATATTAGACATTTCTTTCCTTTTACAGATTCAATATACATATCAGCCCTCTCCACTACACCTTCCTCAGACGGAACTATCACTATATGTATTTTATAATCCACTATCACTCCATCAGATATAGCTTCTTTCATAGAATAGTTAAAATCAAGATCAGCAAGGTTTAAAGTGGCTGAAAAGTTAAACATATATTTATATTTCAAATTGTTTTAGATCTTATAGATGTAAGATGGACTATCACCTTATTCCAGTACTTTGGGAACAAAAACCTTATGTGCCTCGTCTATTATAACATAATCATATTTATTTTTCATCACATATTTAACAGAATTATAGACAGATAGATCAACGGAGAAATCTTCTTTATCTTTTTCTGTTTCGTTAGTACCGTACATGTTATGTTTTATATCTAAGTTGAACATGGTCCTGGATAACTGATGCATCAACATTATGGATGGTACTAAAACCAAAAACTTCATGTCTGGATGATTCTTTATAAACGTTCCCATTATTATGCTCTTGCCTGTTCCTGTGTGAAGTTAAAAATAATATATACCGAATTTAGATATCTTTTCCATAAGAGATATGCAGTCAGACTAACATTTCCGTAATGGCCGTTTTTTATCTTTCTTTTGACCCGGTAGTTCGTCAGAAGATTCACTTTCTGGTTCCCTTTCTCCTTTCATTTATGTGTGATAAAATATAATATGTCAGAGATTGGTGTCAGGTGAGAGTCCAGTGAGAGTCCAGTCAACATCCAGTGAGAGTCCAGTGAGAGTCCAGTGAGAGTCCAGTCAACATCCAGCGAGAGTCCGGCCTGTGACATCAAAAAAGAATCAAATCTTATTTGCTATTTTATCTATATACGTCTCACAAATAGAACATGACGTCTGGCCTATACACACGAGATAACAGTAAGCACCTACGCCAATTTCAGCGGCTACTGCTATTATACTTAACACTAGAGCACATGGAGAGCACATTTATATATGACAAAATATTCATACATTCGTAACCTCGAAAAACACAACGGAGTAATATGGGTTATCTACCTTTATAACGGGTATTTTTGTATATGTTTCTTTCTATTCTTTTATAACATAAGTGTTATGGCCATTGAGTCTCTCTTAAAATTATGGCAAGTCTTATTCTTTCTTATCTGGATTGGGATCGACACCAACCGCTATCTCACCTTCGTGATCTAATCTTTGATAGTCTATTTTATTATATAAGTCTTTGAGCTAACCGGTGGCTTCGTTGTAGTCGAATCGCTATTTTATATTACTGTAATTGTCTAATATTTATTTACTTATAATTATTATCTATCCCACTGATAATGGTTTATTTAATTTATTTATAGCCTCCTGTTTCTTTATCTGTCTATACAGTTACAGAGTCTTTGGATTATATATTTAAAGTTTGTCTAACGGGGCCGTTAAACTTTCATAGTGCTCAGAGTTATTTAGTAGTATGATTACAATTATAGTGATGAGTAATAGGATTATAAATATCATTTGTATATTGAATAAAAGAAATTTTTACATATATTGAAATGGGAACAGGATCAACAGACAATGTTATTTTATAACCCACAGACACTGGGTAGTTAGAAGACTATACATAAGTACTGTAGAAACGATTAACCGATCTTCGGAAATAGTAACAGAGGCTTCCTAAAGGTAGCATAATTTCGTTTAAAAATAAAATAAATAATGAGATAGAATAGTTTGTACATGGTGTATATATATTATAATAACTGAATCAACCTACAGTAGGATCAGATAAAGTGATGATACATAAGCAAACAATTCCCGTTCAAACAGGATTGGCACTTAGAGGTGGAAATAGGTTCAAAGATAAATTGACATATAGTAACACCGTGAACAGATAATAAATATAAGATGGTGAAATCGAGATACCAATAGATGATATTCAGCATTTTGGAATGGATAAAATAAGAGTTAAAAACGATAGTTTCCCGGTGTGGCAATATATTATAGTAGATTATAACTGATCAGACTCATATGTATATGCTGATAAACATGGGGCCTTATTAGTAATATTCAAACGGTTTCCCTTTGTTTAATTTCTCAGAATAACATACAGATATTTCGGGGACAATCGCTGAGTTTCTCTCTTTTGATACTTGGAAATACATACCTGACATCATTATTTCATATTCATTCGGTATCGGTTTACCAAGCTACTATATAAATATATTACCTTGGTTACCACACTTTATAGGTTTGGCTGAACAGTTATTGAAATCATATATCTCTTCTGTTAACGTATATACGTCTTACGTATATATAGATCCTGACTATTTCTTATTTAATATATAAGTTACAACTGTTATCAACGGCTTATAAAAGTCTTCTTCGATACCTACGAAACTATGTTTTACCGTCATTTATATATGTTAAAATATATTACTCATTATAACACCATATGATACGTCACGTTCATGCCGGCTGTAAGAACATCTATTCCAGCATATTCTTACATCATGTTTTTTTGAATTTCGTTCGATATCCCTATCACATTATATGTAGATCGTACCGTTTGATTTTCTTTATTTTCTTATTTCAAAACAAGTCCATTCAAACTTTATGATTTGAAAGATTTACTGTTCATTAATTTTGAAAATATATCATATTTAGAAATATCTACATCAACATTTGCATCGCATATTACAACATTAGTTCCATCTTCATCAGTTATTATGTTATCAGAGTTTTTTCTTTAATAGTTATAACATGCTATCAACATACCAGGCGGAAACACGTTCTACTGGATTCTGTCGTCGTTTAAACTCTATTTTCTAAATATATTACCGCCATTTTAGTCTATTTCGTTGACGATGGTCGCCTCTTCCATCTTTATTTTACCCGTTGGCGGCTATATTTCTTTCTTCTTTTATTTATTAGTTTATAGTTTTCCGACCATTTTTGGAAATTGTGTATACAAAATGACAGACAGGATTAGAATAATTATAAACACTATCACAAGAATCATGTTTATATTGATAGAAAAAGGTTTTTGTATATAACTAAATGACATTAGTACAGAATTACGAAAGCGCTAAGGTGGCATTATCAAGAAATAAAACCATATTCTTAAATCAAATTTTCAAAAATAATGGACAGGAATATACATGGGTTGGTGGTTATCCTTTCCCTAAAAACAAACCATGGGGAATATATCTATACAAACTATCGGAATATTTTTATGGTGATCTGACATATACGAGACTATATGTTATATATGAATCAGGAAATGATAGTGTGAAAGATTATTTGAAAATATATTAAACATACTATGACGTGTTAGAAAATGGGATAGTTGACACTATACATAAAACAATAATGTGGAGAAATGTTAAATACAGTATATCACCGAACGAAATAGCGATGAGAGAATGGGAAAACGAACAGATAAGGAAACCTAAATTCAATTAATAAATAAAATAGTAATTAGAGAAACAAGATGAACGTGAGGTAGGAAGTGGTTACAGTTATCCTGGAAATGATCATTATGTATAGTTGTCGATATATAGAAAAGTATTTATAGAAGCTAAGATGAAACTTAATTATAGTATAATGTAATCTGGAAGTTATGTAGAACCGTCGGTGTTGGTTTAAAATATTTAAGTATTATTGGGCGAGGGGGCATCTATTGAAAATTTGACTATTAATTAAATAGCAGATATCAAAACGTAGTGACTGGACTTTATCTATACTCGGACTGGACTTTATCTATACTCTGACTGGACTTTATCTATACTCAGACTGGACTTTATCTATACTCAGACTGGACTTTATCTATACTCAGACTGGACTTTATCTATACTCAGAC
>Ga0302215_10000045_pt1 | contig 101396 bp, 92 predicted proteins | sample II_Fen_N3_1_FD_194580 | JGI IMG/M metagenome (GOLD analysis project Ga0302215, IMG submission 194580) | Peat permafrost microbial communities from Stordalen Mire near Abisko, Sweden - II_Fen_N3_1 | ecosystem: Environmental > Terrestrial > Soil > Wetlands > Permafrost | place: Sweden: Abisko... | reverse complement strand
ATCATGATATAGTCATTTTCATAGATGTCACTTTTGTCCGTTTGGCACAGGAATCCCGTCCGCATAATGCGGGAACTGCGTCCGGATGTTACAGGATTGTTGTACCAAATAGACAAGAATAATCAGTCAGTGGTTGAAGCTCGTAACCCGCTTCGGTTTTTATATTGATGTTATAATTTTTTCTAATATAGTTAGCGTTAATTACCTTATCTTCATCTTTATCGAGTTGAACGTCTGATATAGCCGATGGGGTATCCCACCCTTCAACATCCTTAAAGGTTATGTCGTAAACTCCAGTAGGTAAGGATTGGCTTCCGATTGAATACCAGCTTTGCCCACCATCGATACTCCACTTGGCCCCATCTGTATTCGCCGATTCCGGATCGATAGTTACAGTTAGATATCCAGTATCCCTCACAAAATTAGCGGTTAACTCTGATGGATTCGTAACTGTAAAATTATAGTTTGGATTTGAAGACACTACATTATTGTTTTTATCTGTCCAATTAACGAAGGTATATCCATTATTTGCAGTAGCCACAAGCATTGCATTTGAACCTATATCTAAGGTTGTAGATTCACTTGCCGTACCTGCACCTGGTATATTAACGTTGGTCTTAACCTCAGCCCTTGCCACATAGGATACTGAATCAATACCTATACAATCAGAATGTTCACCTGTTGGACCTCCGTTGGTTACGAAATAACGAAATGCTAAACGGCCAGCGGTTGGAGCGGATAACCCATTAATTGTAACCGTATATAGAGTCCATGTATCTGGATAAACATGTGGTTGCAAAGATGGGTTAATCTCAAGTAATAATGTACTAAAGTCTCCTACAGCCATGGCATTTTGACCAACCGCCACACTAGTACCATTTGTACTCATTCGAACTTGTAAACCATCTGCTATAGTATCCATGGATGGCTGTCTTGTATAAAAGGAAAATTGTGAACCATTCGTTAGTATCATCTCAGGTGTAATCAACCAATTGCTTATTGTTCCCTCGTCGCGGGTGCTATAATAATCCACGGAGATAAAAGAGTTCTGACTTGCGCCTTGATAACAATCAAAAAGATTATTGAAATTACCCTGTGACCAATTTGATGGACCAAGTGGTTCACTCTTATTCGTAATAACCCAATCTGATTGTGTAAGAGAACTTATATTATCAAAGCCTTCCGACCAGCTTAGAGGGACTGTCGCACCATTGGACAATTCATTACGAGAGATGGTCAATAATGTAATTGAAAATGAGAAAAATATAATTTTTAATAATTTTTTCATATGTACCTCCTAATATATTAAACAAAATAATAGCATAAATGTAACATTATTACAATATAAAAGCATTTATGCACACTGGTCATCTGCTAAGCTAAATTATGGATAATTATTGACTTCCAATATTTGTTCTTTTATAATATTTATGTAATGGGGTTTATTGTATTTATTCTAGACAATGTGGGAGGACATATGAATAAGAAAATTATAGCGGTTTTATTCTCAGCAGTTTTAATTGCGATTTCACCATTCAATTCATTACAGCTAACATTGGCACAGGCATCAAATAATAACGGAATTTTTATAGCTAGTTACACAATTATCTTTGATAGTGAAGGAGGAACAACGGTAGATCGTCAAACTGTACCCAACAATGCAAAAATCGATGAGCCGTTGCAGCCAACGAAACAAGATTTTGATTTTGAAGGTTGGTATAGTGAGCCTACAGGTGGGTATAAAATTGGTTTCCCTTATACCGTGAAAAGTGATATGACCTTCTATGCACATTGGTCAGTAGCTAAGTACACGATCACCTTCAATAGCCAGGGTGGCAGTCTTGTTGATAATAAGACTGTTAAGAATAATGAAACAATAAATGCACCTTTAGTTCCGACAAAGTCCGGTTATTCCTTTGTTGCATGGTTTAATGAAATAAAGGGCGGTTATCGAATTGCTTTTCCGTATTACGTAACTAGAGATGAAACCTTTTATGCGCGTTGGATATCCTTTAAAACAGTGATTCCTGAGGGTGTAAAAGCTAAATCTAACAATTACAATACCTGTTCAGTAAGCTGGAATGCAGTTAATGGTGCAAGTGGATATAAAATTTATCGTGCAACTTCATCAACCTCTTATAAATTAATAAAGACTACCACAGCTACACAGCTTACCGATACAAAACTTACCACCGGAACGACCTATCTCTATAAGGTTATAGCATATCAAACAGTGGGTAAATCAACAATCTATAGCAAGGATTCTGTTGGTGTTGTTAAGCCGATACCATCAGCTCCTGCATCACTTAATGTTAAAAAACTTACTTCAACCAGTTCCAAGCTTACTTGGAATAAAGTGAGTGGTGCCAGCGGGTATACAATTTCTCGTTCAACCTCATCGAATAAGGGATTTTCTGTGGTTGGTAATGTAAAGACAATAAGCTATACTCAGAAACGTTTGTCTAAAGGCAAAACCTATTATTATAAGGTTCAGGCATACCGAACTGTTGGTAAGAAGAAGGTATATAGTGATTACTCTACGTTGGTAAGTATTAAAATGTAGAAAAATATTTAATATGAAAAGTTTAAAATGTGAAAAAGTATTAAAACGTGAAAAGAATTAATATGTAGAAAAGTTTTAAAACATAATTAAATATTTAGCTACAGAAAGTAAAGAGACATGGGGTCAAGTAACAACCCGATAAATCAACAAATATGCAAGTGAAATAATGTAACATTTAAGCAATGGAATGAAAGCGTCTCCACTTAGATATAACCCCTCCAAAATATCAGTTTTTTGTATTTAAACTGAATATCTTGGAGGGATCATATCTCAAAGTGAGGATGCTTTTTTAATATTAATAAAGAAATAGCATAATATGGATTGATATGGTATTGTTTGATTAAAGGAAAATTCATCATGTCAATCATAGAGAGTTGTGATATTAAATTTTTTATATGAACTTGCAATTGAAATTGAAATTGTAGATGTGAAAAGTTATTTATGAAGGCACTGCACCTACGCTAATGATTGCGGCTCAACATGACTGCCTTTTCCCTGGTGAAAAAGTGATTAATAAAGCAACCGCTATATTATCAAACCTAAAAACAGTTCTGCTTCATGGCCAAGGTCATTTATGTGTACTTCCATATAATGTTATGAAAAAAGTAATAGGTTTCATTTCGAATGACAATTTATTAAACATCGATTAGAGATAAAAGTGAATTAGCCAAGCATTAGAAAGGAAATATTTATGAACAGTACAAACAAAAAGAAAACGAGTGAAAACAAACAAATTTTTCCAGTATTATATACTTTGGTGATTGGACTATTATGTAGTGTTATTCTTTCTAACTATATGGATGGTAAGTTAACTACAGAAAAATCTGAAATTAATATTATCATTTTAGTGCCTTTACTTATTATTGAAATATATGTGGCGATTTTTCTTCAGATAATCATTCATGAAGCGGGTCATCTGATGTTCGGACTAATAAGCGGATATCGATTCTCATCCTTCCGAGTTGGAAGTCTCATGTTGATCAAAAAGGAAGGGACGATTAAACTTCGCAGATTATCTATTGCCGGAACTGGTGGCCAATGTCTCCTCAATCCCCCTGAGATGAAGGATGAAAAATATCCGTATGTTCTCTACAATTTTGGAGGTTCTATAATCAACCTTGTTTCCTCAGTTCTGTTTGCAGTAGTTGCAATTCAAGGGAGTAATATCAATATATTTACGTACCAGTTAGTGATACTCGCCGTGACAGGAACAATTTTTGCTTTCTTAAATGGTATCCCCATGCGACTCGGAATGGTGAATAATGACGGGTACAATGCCTTTTCCATTGGGAAGAGTAGGGAGAGTTTACGTGCTTTTTGGATTATATTGAAAGGAAATGAACTTATAGTCTCCGGTACTCGTCCGAAGGATATGCCTGACGAATGGTTTGTAATGCCGTCTGAAGAATCTATGAAAAACAGCATGACTGCCTCAATTGGCATATTAGCATGTAACCGTCTGATGGATCAGATGAAATTTGAAGAAGCAAAGCAACTTATGGAACAACTGTCTCTAATGGACACTGGTATAGTAGGACTGAACCGAAAATTATTGGTAGTTGACCGAATCTATTGCGAGTTAATTAGTGATAACAGTAAGGATATTCTTAATAATATATTGGATAAGGAACAGAAGAAGTTCATGAAATTAATGAAGAACTACCCATCTGTGTTGCGAACCAAATATGTGTACGCTCTACTTGCAGAAAAAGATGATCGAGGGGCTGAACAAATCAAAGCCAAGTTTGAGAAAATAGCAAAGAAGTATCCCTTCCCAAGCGAGATTATTGCTGAGCGAGAGTTAATGTTATATGCTGAAGGTAAAGGAATGCAAGAGCAAAGTTGATTCTAAATTCACAATATTTAACAATTAGAAATCATAGGAGGGATGCGATGGATTATTCATTTATTGAATCCAATAGTCGCTGTTTTAGTTGGATTAATCGCAAGCAAAGGTTACTAAACTATCAATTTTGATTTGCGTAGCTTGTGACGTAATATAAATCAATGGAATATTATGGGATAATATGGTAATATTTTATTAAGGTACATAAAAACAGAGAAGGTAGCGTCTTTCAAGTTAATTTAAATATTTATTCGAAAAAGAAATATAACTAACCAATTTTTCGCAACAAAAAAGCCAAATCATCTGTCAGACTTGAGAATTATTTATAATAATGTAAATTGTTTACGAAGATTAACTGAAAAGTATTAATATTTTAGAAAGGAGTTTGGTTAGTGAAAAGAAAAATTAAGAGGATTATAAGTATCCTGATTTTGCTCCTATTTCTTATTGGATTGATACCAATTAAGGCTCTGCGTGATGACGGTGGAACGGTTGAATACGCTGCAGTTTTTTATAGGTTTATTCTATGGAATCAAAAGTATGCAGAGGTAGAAGATAATTCTGATTTGTTAGATATAAAATATCGTACAGGATATCATACAGGAACATCTATCTATGTATTCCCATTTAATTTTGGGGAAAAAGAATGGAACACAAAATAGGTTTCGAGTGTAATAGAGTTCTTATTTATTTATTAATTCAAGCAAATTTAATGAAATAGTATCCATAAGGGGGAGAATAATATGATCAATAATATTGCGTTTGGAAATATCATGGTGGATTGTGCTGATGAGCAAGAGCTGTGTGAATTTTACCACAACCTACTCGGATGGGAAAAAGGTACGAAATATGGACTCCCAGCTGTAAGTAAGGAAGGAATTGTATTTTTATTTATACAAGAAGCGGGTTATATTCCACCAACCTGGCCGGAGGAGGACGGTAAGCAGCAAAAACAGATGCATTTTGATTTTCAAGTACCAAATATTGCAGATGCTGTTGAATATGCACTTACATTAGGTGCTGTGAAAACATCGGTACAATTTGGAGGGAATGAGTGGGTTACTATGTTAGATCCAGCCGGTCATCCCTTCTGTCTATGCGCGGAGGGTAATTTGGAATAAGTAAAGAAATCCATGGGTGGACACAGGGAGATCAGGAACGATTTCCAGAAAATCCATTATGCATGGTATTACATAGAAACAAAGAAGGTAGAAAGCTTTCCATACATCAGGAGGAGTATGAATGAAGATAGTAGTAATTAACGGCACAGAAATAAAAGGTTGTACCTATGCAATGAAGAACATGTTTCTAAAATCATTAGGGAAGAATCACGACATTATTGAGTTTTATCTGCCAAAAGATTGTCCAGTGTTCTGCACAGGCTGCAAGCGATGTTATGCAAATGATATTTCGATCTGCCCCCATTCAAAATACACATTACCGATTTGGGAGAGTATCCTTCAATCGGATTTAATTGTGATGACTTCTCCCACTTATGTGTTCCATGCGACCGGTCAGATCAAAGCTCTATTAGATCATTACGGAACAAAATGGATGGTGCATTCACCTGAGGCGGAATTATTTACAAAACAGGCAGTCATAATAACCAATTCCATCGGAATGGGAACAAAAAATGTGATTAAGGATATAAAGGACAGCTTGGATTTTTGGGGTGTTGCACATACCTATCATGTCAGTCAAGCTCTCCATGATGTTGTTTGGAACGATATAGAACCTAATATAAAGCAGAAAATAATCGTTCAATGTAACCGAGTGGCAACAAAGATTAAGAGCAGGAAGCGAGTAAACCCGCGACTAAAGATTAGAATGTTATTTCTCGGAGGTCGATTTGCTCAAAACATGATACAAAAGCAACAGTTAAAGAAGGGGAACCCTGAGACGAAGGACTATGAGTATTGGAGTGAAAAGGGATGGCTTAATGGTAAGAAGCCATATTGAAGCCAGTGAGCGAAAGTGAATTTATATAGCCACTTATCTAGTAGAGGAAGTTAGAAAAGAAGCAGAAAGAAGGATACATAATATGAGCGCAAAACATATAAATCTAATCTTCCCACAATGGCAGGGCGGTGGACAAGATTTATCAACTTATTACGGAGCCAAAGAATTTCATGAGCTTTACTTAAATGATAGCATTGTTACAGAAATAGAAGTATCTACAGATCGCATAGTTGATACCATAAATGATATATTTGGCTATAAGTACATCGCTGATCAGATGATCGAGGTACATAATGTTTTAAGAGAAGAAACACCGGACACCATATTTACGATAGGTGGCGGGTGTGATGCAAATATTCCTGCAGTCTCTTATTTAAACCACAAATTAAAAGGTGATATGACTGTTTTGTGGTTTGATTCACACGGAGATCTGAATACGCCGCAGTCCTCTATCAGTAAATATTTTTACGGCATGCCACTTCGTACCCTGCTCGGAGATGGGGATGATAAAATCATCGATGAATTACCTTCCACACTGATTCCATCCCAAGTTATTATGATGGGAGCTCATGATCTCGATCCAGAAGAGCAGCTCTACATTAATAATCATTCCATCCCGGTGATATCGATTGCGGATATGGAACAAAATTCTGAGGAAGTACTTAATGTAATCCGTTCGAAGGGAAGCAAGAATCTATATATACATATCGATCTCGATGTTTTGGATTCGGATCAATTCCCCTATGTTCCAGTCCCAATGAAGAATGGACTAAATCTTGCTACGTTGCAGAAGCTTCTAGGTGTAATGGATACAAATTTTAATATCATAGGGCTGGACTTGATGGAGTATAATTCAACAGGGAAGAAACGATATGAATTATTTGAGGAAATATGCCGTATTGGAACAAGTCTATGATAAGCATATGGTATAAATTAAAGCCCCACTATTCTTAATACAGAGGAGAATCATATAATTTATAAGGAGACAAGTAAAGAATGATCATTAAACTTGATGATACAAAGAACGTAGAACAGTTATTTTATAATTGGGAAGAAACACCCATATGGTCTTGCCTGCAGCGTATAATGGGAGACATTTATGTAGACAATCTGCGGAACCCATTATCAGCAATGGCAATTATCGGTGATCTTTGTTTTTTGGCAGGTTTACCAAATGAAGAATTAATTCTGTACAAACCAAAAGATCGTATAAAGAATTTTATTATTATGGTTCCGCAAAATGAAAAATGGGCAGAGTTAATTGAAAGTGTATATGGGGATAAAGCAAATAGGGTTAATCGTTATGCTATAAAAAAAGAAGGTGATGTATTTGATAAGGTGAAACTACAGCAGGTTGTTGGTTCATTGCCTGCTGAATATTCCTTAAAGATGATAGAGGAAGATCTTTATAAATTGTGCAGGACGAATGATTGGAGTATAGATTTAGTATCTCAATATGAAGATTATGAAATGTACAGAAAAATTGGAATAGGGGTAGTTGTTTTAAAAGATGGTATGATATTATCAGGTGCATCTTCCTATACGAGATATCAAGATGGTATTGAGATAGAGATTGATACGAAAGAAGATTATAGAAGAAAAGGACTGGCATATGTTTGTGGTGCCAAATTGATCTTGGAATGTTTGGAAAGAGGATTGTATCCTAGTTGGGATGCTCAAAATAAATGGTCAGTGGCATTAGCAGAAAAACTGGGTTATCATTATGACCATGAATACTTGGCATATGAGATATATGGATATTAATGTCCTTCATACCTTTGGTTTTGGGAGTGATGGTCAATTGAATATATGTACCTGTTTGACTAGGTAATGACAACGTTCGAGTATAGGAGACAAAAGTTACTTTGGCAAGCTAGGGGCATTTAACTTATTTATGATTATTGCAAAAATAATGCAACCTAAAACCAGTCTCTAACGTCTAAAATAGTGATTAACGAAAGGAGTGAAAGAATGATATTTAAAAACAAAATAGCTAAATATGTGATTGGTATCTTAGCAGTAGTACTTACGATTGGAGCTGTTTATCATGGAGCAGTGAGGGTAGAGGCGGACGATTCCGGGACATCCTATGACAAGCAGGTAATTAAAGATTTGCTGGATGCAGGAAAATTTAGTGCATCGGATAATGCTGTTACTTTACATAAGGATGCTACAGCGAATGGAGTTTTAATCTCTGGTCCAAAAAGCAATGTATCAAGCTGCAAATTTACATTTACGAATGAGTTTAACTTTGACCAACAGAAGCCATCTTATATTCTAGTGGATGGTTTGGCTGAAATACGTAAGGATATTGAACTGCAATTTTATTTAGATGATGCAACAACTAGTTTTGCATCAGTTAAACTTCAAAGACAAAAGAAGGAGTACATATGGACAGCCCAGAAAATAGCCACTTCGGAGATTACTGGTGTTGATATTACAGGAAAACATAAGATTTCATTTCGCGTTGTATCGGGAGATGATGACAATGTGACTTTCCTTCTTCGTTCCATTGAGTTTGTAAAAAATGATCTGCCGGTGGTTAATCTGAATCTTGATGAGTCAAAGGGTCTGATTGATGCAATGAATAATGACCCAGAACATCTTACTGAATGTTACGGTAATATGACGCTTCAGATACCGGATGGATATAAATCAGAATATTCGGATAAGACGTTTACGACAGCGACCTATGAATTGGAGTACATTCGTGGCAGGGGTAATTCCACCTGGAGTGTAGCCAAAAAACCTTACAAGATGAAGTTCAAAAGTAAGGCTGACCTATTTGGAATGGGCAAGAGTAAACACTGGGTACTTCTTGCGAATTACTATGATATCTCGATGCTTCGTAATAAGTTGACCTATGCGTTAGGAACTGGACTTGGGATGGAATTCACCCCACAGTGTGTATTTGTGAATCTTGTAATGAATGGCAAATACTTGGGAAGCTATTATTTGTGTGAGCAAATACGTGTGGGAAGTAGTGTTGTTGATATTGATGACTTAGAGAAGGATGATGCAACTAAGGCAGCAACTGATCTGCCAACCATCTCAGGGGGGTATTTGTTGGGAATGTCTCCTTATGGCGATGAGGAAGGGCTTTCCTTTTCCACATCGAGAGGAAATTCTTACGAGATAGAAAGTCCTTCGTTTGAAGGCTACACCAATAAGGCACAGTTTAATTACATATCTAATTATGTCCAAAAAACAGAAGATGCGATCTACGGAACAAATTTTAAGGATAGCAAGGGTGTTTCCTATTCTGATTATATGGATGTGAACTCAGCAATTGATTATTACTGGATGCAAGAAGTGTCCATGAACGGGGATGGATTCCTCAGTACCAGTACATATCTATATAAGAAAAGAGATGGAAAGTTGTATTGGGGACCGTTGTGGGACTTTGATTATGTCGCTTGGGGTGCAACCGAGTTCTCCGGCAATAATGTCAGCGGTTTCACTCAGAATCAGAAAACCTGGTTTGCACAGCTATTGCAGGATGATGAATTTTATAATAAAGTAAAATTGCGTTGGCCGGCCATAAAAGCAGAGCTTTTAGATTCTTGTAAAGATGGTGGAAAGATTGACAAGTATGCAGAACAACTTGATGTTTCACAGAAATATAACTATGATGTCTGGTCGATGTACGACAACTACGGTGAGGATATGGGAAAAGTTTCCTATGATAGCGAAGTTGTTCGACTAAAAAGTTGGATTAAGGAACGTGTTTCATGGATTGACGCGAATCTAAAGAATGTTCGACCACTCATGTATCATGTTATCTTTCAGGTGGATGGAAAAACCTATAAGGATATAAGTGTTGAAGCGAATGGCATGCTGGATCAATTACCGGAAGGTCCAACAAAAAAAGGATATTATTTTAAAGGATGGTACACAAAGGGGGTAATAAATAAAAAGGAATATGAATACCCTGTTACCTCTCCAATTACCGTAACCTCCAATATAACAATCTACGCAAAATGGGTCAAAGAATCTACTGTGATAAAGGCTACCCAAATTTCGTTTGCTGCGAAAGATATCTATGTTCCATGGTATGGAATGGCGGTACTGAAAATAGGTGCAAGACCATTTGATGGATATTATGGTAAAGTGCAATGGAGTTCCAGCGACCTAGATGTTGCCAATTTCTACGATAATAACGGGGTTATATACGCTGGTGGGAAAGACGGTGTTGCAACGATAAAAGCAACCACAAGTACAGGATTGGTGGCAACCTGCAAGATTCATGTTGTGAGTAATATGGTTGATACCATTACAAAATTCTCTTGTGAACGCACTACTGCAATGAATATTGGAGAATATAAGAAAATTATATTACAGAAAACACCAGGTACGAATGTACTGGGTAACTTCAGTTATGCATCCGAAGACCCCTCCATTGTTGCCGTTAATGAAATCGGTGAACTTTATGCAAAGAAAGTGGGAACAACCACCATCTGTATCTATAATGCAGATAGTAATACAATGCAATTTTGCAAAGTGACCGTCAAAGCAAAGCAGTTTGAAAAGGATGGATTAAAGTATCAGATAATTGCGTTAGGGAGCATAAACTATGTTAAGTGCATTGGAGTGACGGGAAAGAAAACGGAAATAACCGTTCCTGCTACAGTAACATATTTGAAAGTAAACTACTGTATTTATGCAATTGGTGACAAGGCCTTTAAGAATAATGCCAATGTGAAAAAAATTGTTCTGGGCTCCAACATTACCGAGATTGGTAAGGAAGCATTTGCAGGATGCAATAAGCTTACTTTACTTAAGATACAATCTTCAAAATTAACTAAAGTTGGTACATCAGCTATAAAAGGAGTGAATAAAAAATTTAAATTTGAAGCTCCAAAGAATAAGCTATCAGCCTATAAGAAATTGTTTGCAAAGGCAAAATAGGAGATTAAATAATAGTAAGCGAATGAAAAGAATTTAGTCTGCTACTATGAGCATATATGGTTAGTGTGTCATAAGTCAGATTTAAAGGAAATAAGAATAAGTGAGCATAGATATACATGTGACTAAATTAAATCGACCCCTGCAGGGGTCGATTTAATTTAGTTTAATTTTTCAGAGAGCCTATAACAGGAAGATCTTTAAACACTTTATCACCATGTGGTGAAAGTGATAACTGATCAGTTAAATCCGTTCCAGCACTTTGTCCATGATGGGAACCATTATTCCACTTTGAATTATGGGTGACATCATACACAATTCCTTTGTAGGCTACATAAGCATCTGTTCCATTCTTCCCATTGAATTTTGCCAGTTCATCTAGAGTAAATACTGGTAGCTTGGTGGTATCCTGCGAACTTATGTTTGAAGGCTTATTGTTGTTAATTGTTGCGTTAATGGAGTATGGTGCCAGAAGATGATATGCAATTGCTACGATCATAAGTAAAGCAATTGTTCTATGTGTAACAAACCAAGCACCTTTCCGTGGTCTTTTCTTTAAATTAGCATAGATACCGAGTAGCACCTGCAAAATCATTAGGGCTGCAGCTATTGCTCCTGTCCAATTAATTCCTGATTTAGAAAACTGTATAAAAAAATGTGTTAATAAAAATAACAATGTCATAAATCCAAAATATTTATGATATTTTACAAAGATGGTCATAAGAAGTTTGATTATTTTTTTGCCGGTCGGGTTTGAAGAAATTTTCTTTCCCCATTTTTTATTAACAAACTTTATACAGTAATTTAATATTGTACCTACAAAAGCTGCGATAAGAAGCCAGCCAAAAAATCCGCCTATTTCATTAAACATATTAAGCTCCTTTGAAGTATTTAATAAACTAATTATAATCCTATTTATATTGTAAATAAACTTAAAAATTCAGTAGATGCGTCATAGTATGAAATCGAGTAGATGAGTTATGATTGGTAAAAGGTACCGGTTGAATGTTTAAAGTTTTACCGGGTTAACCCTTTTAATACGTCTTGAATTAGGGCTTTAATAAAGTCATTATCCATTGGATCTCCCGTAATTAGCAGTCGATAGAATAAGGGTGCAAAAAGAATGTCGATGGCTAGTTCAATATCAATATCTTCTCGAAGTTCACCACGTTGGATTCCGCGCTCCAGTATTCCTCTGGATATTAAACGCCTAGGAATAAAGAAACGGCTACGGTATTCATTGGCAATGCGCGCATCAAACTGACCTGCACCAATTAATTCCGTTATCATCTTACCCTTTGGACTTGTTATGAAGGAGGATAGATTGCCGACCTGTATCAATAAATCTTCTGCCACAGATCCAGTATCCGGGATTGGCATCAATAATTGTGTCGCGGCAAAGTACCCTTCCAGAACTACGGCAGCTTTCCCTGGCCACCATTTATAGATAGTAGCTTTGCTAACTCCTGCTCTTGCGGCAATACCTTCGATGGTCACAGCATTAAATCCATTTTCAGAAAGCAATTCATAGGCTGCGGTGAGAATGGATTTTTTTGTTTCTTCACTACGGGGACGGCCTAATTTTTTGTTCATGAAGCTCCTCCTGTGCCACAGTTTTAAGTGGCAATTTTATTCTTTGGATGATAAATGAAACTCTATCTTCTAATAATAACAAATATTAACTCTATTATGCAATGATGTAATGTGAAAAAAGTATTGACATTATTAAACGATGCGTATATTATTATAATTAATAAACGCATCGTTTAATAATATCTAACGCAACTGATTAACTGGAATGGTAAGGATCAATTAAAAACAGAACACCTTGCATACATAGAAAGGAGATTTTTTATGAATTTAATAAAACAAGAAGAACAAAGAATGCCCCGTTGGTTGGTTTTTTTTATGGCTGGAGCATGTGGGCTTATCGTAGCTAATCTATATTATGCCCAGCCGTTGGTAGGACCAATCAGCAATTCCACAGGCATTGCGCCGGGAATTGCAGGTTTCATTGTAACTATGACGCAGTTGGGATATGCAGCAGGATTGTTACTGCTGGTACCCTTAAGTGATTTGTTGGAGAACAGAAGACTGGTAGTAAGTGTATTAGTACTTGTAGTGGGAGGGCTTATTGGTGCCGGATTCGCAGTGAATTCTGTGATGTTTTTTATATCTGCCATTTTAATTGGGATTGGATCAGTTGCGGCACAGATTTTGGTGCCACTTGCAGCTCATATGGCACCTGCACAACAAAGAGGAAGTATTGTGGGCAATGTCATGAGCGGACTACTTCTTGGAATTATGCTGGCAAGACCTGTGGCAAGTATGATAACGGATTTGTCTGATTGGAGAATTATATTTTTCCTTTCCGCAGGGATGATGGCAATTTTGATGATTTTGCTAGCACGTCTGCTGCCGGTTAGAGTGCCAACAAGCGAAGAAAGTTATCCGGATATCTTAAAATCTCTTTGGAAACTATTTCAGACGAAACCGATATTACGTAGAAGAGCCTTTTATCAGGCAGCACTGTTTGGTAGTTTCAGCCTGTTTTGGACAGTTGTTCCGCTGTGGTTATCAAGTAACTTCGGACTATCACAAAAGGAAATTGCTATCTTTGGCTTTGTGGGAGTCGCCGGAGCCATTGCGGCACCTATAGCTGGAAAATTGGCGGACAAAGGAATGAGTCATAAGCTTACAGGGATTGCTTTTATATTAGCAGCCTTTGCGTTTGCCTTAACCCATGTGCTTCCGAGCAATCATTATCTATCCGTGATACTCTTTTGTGTGGCCGCTGTTATACTTGATATGTCCGTATCCGGCAATCTGGTTCTTGGACAGCAGGCGATCTATGCCTTGGGAGATGAAATAAGAGGTAGGGTAAATGGTATCTTTATGGCAGTATTTTTTATAGGAGGAGCTATCGGTTCCTCACTCGGTGGATGGGCTTATGCGAAAGGAAGCTGGAATATGGCTTCTCTAATCGGATTGGCATTGCCAATACTGGCCTTTCTATATTATCTTACAGAAAAGAAATCAGGTAAGGACGCCTGAGATATTCCAGCTGAATACAAAACAGGTAAAGAACCTGAAAAATTCCGCCCTTTAATATAAAAAAGACTGACAATGGAAACATCCCATATCAGTCTTTTCTTATATCACTTATCACAAATTACTTCACATTCACAGGGTTCCCCTCTAAAAAGGAAAGTGCATTGTCAACGGCGGTATGAATAATCCGCTTCATTGCTTCCTGTGTTGACCACGCCATATGAGGGGTGATTATGCACTGTGGCAAACCAAGAAGTGGGTTACTTGGTTTTGGCGGTTCCTCGGAAAGGGTATCCAATCCTGCAGCATAAACCTTTCCGCTATAGATTCCGCGTGCGAGTGCTTCTTCGTCAATCATTTCTCCTCTAGCGGCATTCAGGATGATAACACCTGTTTTCATTTTCTCAATGCTTTCGTCATTAATGAGCTTTACGGTATCTTCCGAAAGGGAGGCGTTCAAGGTAATGACATCGGAACGGGCAAAGAGCTCGTCTTTGGTTACATATTCAATTGAAGTATTTTCAAATGAAGGATTTTTGTAACGGGAATATGCAAGTACCTTCATACCAAAGCCCTGCGCCATCTTTGCAACAGCAAAACCGATGTTGCCAAGACCAAATATTCCAATCGTTTTCCCATCTAATTCAAACTGACGACCAATACGAAACATAAACTGGTCTTCTTCTTGCCAATAGGTTCTTTTCACCGCTTCATTATAAAAGCCAACCTTACAACAGATTTCCAGTAGTAAACCCATAACATGCTGTGCAACTGACATCGTGCCGTAGGCAGGGATGTTTGTCACAATGAGATTTTGCTGATGAGCCACGTCAATATCGACATGGTTATAACCCGTAGTCATAAGACCTAGGTATTTTAGGGAAGGTAAAGCGGATAATGTTTCTGCACGATAGATCCCGCAATTCGTAATAATTAAATCAGCATCCTTTGCCTTCTCAATAATTTCTTTTTCTGTAACACTTACATGTTTTTTAAAGGAGGTTACAAGTGGATGTTTCTTTAAACCATCCCAATCTTCTTCTTTTGAGCCTAATAATTCTACTTCAAATACAACTACGTTCATTTCATAACTCCTTATTCATTATGTTGAGTGGGGGAGGCACCTTTCAAAAGCTAGTAAATTGATATCAGATATAAAGGAAATTTATATTGATATATAAAGAGTTTGGTTTTTTAAATAGAGCTCTCTATTCGCAATTTGATTTTAATCAAGGGCTATCTCGATTGAAGATTTAACTGATATCACTACGAGTAATTAAATTCTTAAGATAATATTTAGTGAATCATAAATCACCTTATATCAGTATATAAAAATTAAAAACATTATACAAGAGAAGAAAGCGTGTAATAGTTGTGAATGGAATACACAATATTGCTACTTTTCCTGTTTAAATGTACTCGAAGTACATTGACAGACAGGTTTTTATGGCTTACAATCTAACTCAATTACATATGATTTTAATAACGAAGGCGTTAACTCACAAGGGTTGACGTCTTTTTTTGCGCATCCAGCATGGGCGCAATCTCTCAGACAAAGGGTAGCCCTTATTCTTTAAAGGAAATAATAATAAATGTGAGGTAATGGTTATGGCGGTTACATGTAGAGAAATTATGGAATTGGATATTTGCACTAGACTTAAATTATTAGGTGGTGCAGAAGGGCTAGATAAGGTGGTTACATGGCCCTATATCAAGAATATGGAAACAATTTCAGAATGGATTCATGGTGGTGAGTTGATCTTTGTAATTGGGGCAAATGAAGATGTTTCTGAGAAGGGACTACTCAAATTAATGGATGAGGCGGTTAGGAGTAATATATCCGGTGTGGTCATGCTGATTGGTGAGGAACATATGAAATCCATACCAAAATCTGTGATTCGGTATGCCAACGAATATTCCATTCCGTTATTCAAAATGCCATTTCTACTAAAGTTAATTGACATTACACAAGAGATATCTAGGTATCTAGTTTGTGACATGGAGAAGAATCGAGATTTCGTTGACTTACAGGAAAACACGTTGTTGACATTGATGCTTTCAGGGAAAGGACGAGAGGAACAACTGGCTTATTGTTGGAAGAAGCTTCAACCACTAACAGAAGCGGATAAAGTTTTAAAATCAGAATTTGTTATGACTTTGCATCATTACTTGAATTGTAACAATGATTTACTTAAAACCTCGTCGCACATGTTTATTCATAGGAATACATTATTCAATCGTATGAAAAAGATAGAGGGACTGCTAGGTGCGAATGTAAATGAAGGAAGTGTAAGAAATGAATTCTACAATATATATAAAGTTCTAGAGTACTATAAAGATATTTGATGGATACAAGGAGGATACAAAATGATAATTACCGGATGCAGAATAAGAGGAAAGGACGGCCTCTATGATGTTACCTATGAGGGTACCAAATTTACAGCAATTGTCCCCCATGATGAGAGTAAAGATGGTACCGATACCTATAAAGCAGAGGGAAAGATGATGATGCCCCCTTTTGTAGAACCACATATACATCTTGATTGTGTTCATACAGCAGGAATACCTCATTATAATATGTCGGGTACGCTATTTGAAGGAATCACTACCTGGGATGAGTATAAAACAACACAACCACTGTTGATTCCTGAAATCAAGGAGAGAGCGAAACTTGCATTAAGGCTTATGGCGGAGTTCGGAACTCAATTTGTAAGAACGCATGTGGATGTGACCGAAACCTCGTTCAAAGGAATGGAAGCGTTGCTGGAGTTGAAGGAAGAGCTAAAGGATACTATGGAAATTCAATTGGTGGCCTTTCCACAGAATGGAATTCTATCAACAACCAATGGCAAAGAATATATGGAAAAGGCTATGAAGATGGGTGCTGATTGTGTGGGAGGAATTCCACATTATGAATTCACAAGAGAGTTAGGAGTAGAATCCATTAAGTATATATTTGATTTGGCAGAGAAGTATGATGCGATGATTGATGTACATTGTGATGAAGTTGATGATGAACAGTCCAGATGCCTTGAGACGATGGCAACAGAAGCATGGCTTAGAGGGATGGGTAACAGAACGGTTGCTGCTCATACTTGTGCAATGGGTTCCTACAATGATGCCTATACAACAAAGCTTTTTCGAGTACTAAAAGAGTCAGGTATCAAATTCAATTCTTGTCCGACAGAAAGCATTCATTTGCAAGGAAGAATTGATTCTTATCCTAAACGCCGAGGAATTACAAGAATAAAACAAATTCGAGATGCAGGGATGAACATTGCACTTGGACAGGATTCCATAGCCGATCCATGGTATCCGATTGGGGTTGGAAATCTGCTAAGAATTCTTGAAATGGGAATTCACGTTGAACAGATGATGGGATATGAAGATCTTCAAAACTGTTTGGATCTTATCTCGGTGAATGGTGCCAGAAACCTTTGCGTGGAGCAGAACTACGGAATTGAAGTTGGAAAACCGGCTAACTTCATTATAATAGATGCAAAAAATGATTATGAAACAATACGATTTCATAGCCCGGTTATTTTATCAGTGCATAGCGGTAATACGATTATGGAGAAAAGACCAGCAAGCGTATCCGTTAAGTTTTAATACACCGTTTTTTCAATGAAAGGAGAAATAGTATGAAAAAGGTAAAAAAAATTATTGTGTTGCTTTTAGTAGCAACAATGATGGTATCAAGTCTTGCAGCATGTGGCAAGAAAAGCAAGGACTCAGATACAATCAAAATCGGTCTGGTATTCTCATTAACAGGAGGTACCGCAATCTCAGAAGAATGTATGTACAATTCAGCAAAGCTTGCTATTGAAGAAATCAATAAGGCAGGCGGAGTGAAGGGCAAGAAGATTGAATATGTGGTAAAAGACTATGCTACAGATCCGGATACGGCAGTTAAGGTTGTGAAGGAAATGATTCTTCAGGATAAGGTTTCTGCAATTGTAGGTCTTTATACTTCTTCTTCCAGAGTAGCAGTGGAACCGGTTCTTGAAGAGTATGATGTTCCCCTTGTCTATCCAACCTTTTATGAAGGTGAAAAACCGAATAAGCATGTTGTTTATACTGGTGCAGTTCCGAATCAGCAGGGGGACTATTTCGTTCCTTATCTTTATAAAAATGTGTCTAAGAATTTCTACTTAATCGGGACCGACACAACTTATGCGGCAGGAATTAATAAGCAGGCAGTCACCTTAATTGATAAATTAGGTGGTAAGGTAATCGGTAATGAATTGGTATCGTCTGATACAACCGATTTTGCCGATGTGATCGCGAAGATAAAATCAGACTGTGGTGATCAGGGTTGTGTAATCTATGCAAATCTGAACGGCGACAGTGGTACCGCTTTTTATACACAATTTGCGGCAGCAGGACTGTCTGAGAAGTACACCATTGCATCCTTTATTATGGATGAATCCTTCTCAACAGCACTTGGAAAGGCAGCAGTTGGTACCTATGCTTCCGTTAATTATTTTAACTCTATCAAATCCGATGCGAATAAGAAATTCCTGGATGCCTACAGTGCGGCATATGGAGCAGATAAGACAAAGGCAGTTACCGCTGTTGGAGAATCAACCTACGATGCAGTATATCTTCTTTCAAAATCACTCGAGAAGTGTGGAAATGATATTAGCTCAGATAAAATTCTTACCAACTTTGATAATCTTTCCTTTGACGCACCACAGGGTACAATAAAGGTTGATCCTGATACACATCACATTTATGCAAAGGCAAGAATAGGACAAGTTCAAACAGATGGTACGATTGCAATTGTATTTGAATCGGATGATGTAATCAAACCAGAACCGGTTAAATAAAATTCATATTTTTACTGGGTGGAAAATGAATGATTATTTTCCGCCCGATTTTCTATTTATTTCATTGAAAGGAATGAGCACTATGAATATTTCGTTAATATTGCAGTTACTGGTTTCGGGAATTTGCAGCTCCTTTGTACTCCTCTTAACCTCCCTTGGACTTGTAATCATAATGGGTTATATGAAAGTAGTTAATCTTGCCCATACGGAAATGCTGATGCTTGGTGCATTTATTTGCTATTATTTCTATCAGGTCATGCATATTCCTTTTGTATTAACCCTAATACTTTCATACCTAATTTGTTTTATTTTCGGAATGTTGGTGGAAATAGTCGTGATTCGACATTTTTATGGGAAGATGGCAGAAACCTTACTTGCTACCTATGGATTGTCAATTATTTTAAAACAGCTAGCATTAATAGTATTCGGCAAATCCTATAAAAAAGTCGACTATCCGGTGGAACATGTAATTCATCTAAATACAATCTACATTGAGTCGTATAAGCTTATCTTGTGTGTGATATCCTTAGTAGCACTTGTCGGTACGTTATTACTGATCAATAAAACTTCAATGGGCAGGAAGATACGCGCAACTACACAGAATCGTACTATGACCGAGTGTCTTGGTATTGATACGAGAAGAGTAGATACAATCACCTTTTCACATGGAATGGGACTTGCGGGACTTGCTGGAGCAGCGATTGCCCCTATGTCAACCGTTACATATGCATTGGGTGAAAGTTGGTTGACAAATACCTTTATGAACGTGGTTATGGGGGGAGTATCCTCCTTGTTTGGAACAGTTGCCTCCTCTTTTATTATTCAAGAAGGGGTATCAATGATATCCGGAATTTCAAATAGTGTAACAGCTCAAATCGTTGTACTTATGGTTGTAATAGTTATTGTAAGGATTAAACCGGAAGGGTTATTTACACCGAAAGGGAGGAGGTCATAACATGAATAATGTAAAAATGAAAATAATAAAGGAGCAACTAAAAAATATTGCAGTGATCAGATATATTGATATAGCAGTATTCCTATTCCTTATTATCTTTCCCTTTTGTAGCGGAACCTATTGGATTTATGTAATGTCCGGTATCATGGCATTTATTATCTTTGCTATTTCCCTCGATCTACTCTGGGGATATACAGGGCTTATGAGCATGGGACATAGTCTGTTATTTGGTGCAGGAGGGTATATGATTGGAATCTCTAGCGCCTATATGAACCATGTGGATTGGATTGATTATAAACGATTACCGTGGTTCTTGGCGCCGTTATCCTCTGAAGTAGGCGCCTTTGTAATGGCATTGGTACTTCCGGCATTCATCTCATTGTTTATTGGCCTTTTTATGTTTACAGGAAAGATAAAGGGAGTATTTTTCTCACTTATTACACTTGCATTGGCAGGCATTGCCGAACTTTTTGTAATCAATCAAAGTAAATACACCCACGGCAATAGCGGAATAACTGTGATTTCAAGAACGATTCTATCGAACTCAAAGAACGATAGAATGAGTGACTTTGACTATTACTTTGTGGTTTTTGGTTTCTTAATCCTTATCTATATCATATGCTTGTTCATTGTTAACTCAAGAGTAGGTAAAGTGTTGCAGGCAGTACGAGAGAATGAAGAAAGACTCACCTTCTTCGGGTTTAAACCTTCCGTATTCAAGCTATTAATCTATACAATCTCAGGAATGATGGCAGGATTGGCTGGCGTACTTTATGTAAGAGCGCAAGGAAGCATCAACTCCACAGCGGTAGGAATCAATTTGGCCACTTTAGTTTTAATCTGGGTTGCAGTAGGGGGAAGAGGAAATCTTACAGGAGCAATGATAGGTACTTTGGTGCTTCAGATATTGGAGACTAAGCTTACATCAACCTTCTCTTCCATATCTTCAGATTTTGTACAGTATTGGAAATTGGTATTAGGCTTTATCATACTTTTGATTGTATTCCTCATCCCCAAAGGAATTGTCGGCACCTTAATCGATCGCCAGCAAAAACACAAGGACAGAAAGCGTAAGGAAGTTATACTGCAACAGGAGGTGATTCATCATGAATAACTTGGCACAAGTTTTGCTGGAGGTTAAAAATCTTTCGGTAGAATTCAATGGGTTTCAAGCATTGACTGATGTGAATATGAAAATATATGATGGAGAACTTAGGGTAATCATCGGCCCTAATGGAGCAGGAAAAACAACCTTTATGGATCTGGTAACAGGGAAAACAACTCCCACCTCAGGAAGGGTTTTCTTTCAGGGAAAAGACATTACCGGGAAGTCCACCCCAAAGATAACTAGATATTATAGTATAGGAAGAAAATTTCAGGGGCCGAATGTTTTTGATAACATGTCAGTAAAAGAAAATATAGAAATTGCCATGGAAGGATACAGTGGAATACTAAGCTGTGTGTTCTTTCGTAAATCCAAGGTCTTTAAAGAAAGAGAGAATGAAGTGCTCAAATTAATTGATCTATATCAGTGTAGACACTTTATGGCAAGCGATTTATCCCATGGACAGAGACAATGGCTTGAAATCGGAATGGTAGTAGCTCAGAATCCAAAGCTCATCATACTGGACGAGCCCACTGCCGGTATGACGGCAGATGAGACCTATAAAACAGGGGAAATGATTAAACGATTGAAGGGTGTTCATACGCTAATTGTTGTAGAGCATGATATGGATTTTGTGAGACAGGTGGCAGAATACGTTACCGTTTTGAATTATGGTAAGCTGTTGGCAGAGGGAACCATGGAAGAAGTGGAACAAAATGATGAAGTAATTGCAGTGTATCTGAAAGAGGATTGAGGTGAGAATATGTTTACAGCAACGGATGTGAATGTAAGCTACGGAAAAAGTAAGGTAATCAATGATCTGTCCATCCATATCAAAGAAGGAAGCATAACCGCAATTCTTGGAAGAAATGGAGTAGGTAAAACAACATTTTTAAAAAGTGCGATAGGAGTACTTCCTACCGCTAGTGGAACTATCGTGTTTGACGGTAAAAACATTACAAAACTAAAGCCCTTTAAACGGTCGCTTGAAGGGTTGGGTTATGTACCTCAAGGGCGTGAAATCATACCTTTACTTACGGTGGAAGAGAATCTAGAACTTGGTGCTATGGGTCATAAAAGGATTCAGATAGCGCAGAAAAAAGAATGGGTGTTGGGCTATTTTCCTGCACTCAAAGTACATATGCAGCGTAACGGTGGAGTGTTATCCGGCGGTTTACAGCAACAGCTGGCGATAGCCAGATGTCTTATGGGAGAACCGAAGATGATGTTACTGGATGAGCCTACAGAAGGAATACAGCCGAATGTAGTTATGGAAATAGCTGAAATTTTAAAGAAGATTGCTGCAGAGACAGGAATTACAATTGCGGTTGTGGAACAGAATCTTAAGTTTGCCAGAAGGCTTGCCGATCATTTTGCTATTATTCAAAAAGGAACCGTAGTGGCAACCGGTAATATGGAGGACCTTAATGATCAAATTGTAAAAAGATATCTATCGGTATAAGCGATAACCTAATAAAATAGAACAAGATGGCCTCAAATACTGATACGTTCCCTTGTAGTAGATAGTTTCATCATTGAAACTGCTTATCGCAAGGGAGTGTATCAGAATTTGGGGCTTTAATATTAGGTGGGGTGTCATAAGTTAAATGTTTTGTAAAAATAAATATAAATGACTTATGATACCCAAAGCAATATTTGAAATAAAATTAAAAAAACTATTGACAAATAAAAAAATCCAACTATAATAAATAACATAAAACATATATGATTTATATGAATTATATGAATAGTTGGTAAATGATTAAGAGATAACTAAAATTATTCTTTAAGTAGTACAGTTAAATACTAAAACAAAAATTGAGGTAATAGGTATGCAAAATTACGGTATATTTGATTTGGTTGGTGTTTTCGCAAAAGCTTCGTTAGTAACAGTTATTGTAGCGTTAATATCCATCATTTTAGCGTTTGCTATAGGGTTATTATTTAGCATAGCATTGTTTTACAAGGTACCAGTTCTTAAAACGATCATTCATGTGTATGTTGAGTTCTTTAGAAACACACCTTCCTTGATACAAGCGTATTTCATCTTTTATGGTTTACCGAAAGTATTCGTTCAATTAGATAGTTATATGTGTTCCATCATTGTATTGTCACTTCTTGGGGGAGCATATATGTGCGAGGCAATTTATTCCGGTATTAAGGCAATTCCCAAGAATCAGACAGAAATTGCAGCAGCAATTGGGTTATCCAAATTTGATACGATACTTTTTCTTATTGTACCGCAAGCAATCACAATATCCATTGCAGCAATCAACAATAATGCTATCTTTTTGACCAAAGAAGTATCAGCTATGAAAATCATCCTATTGCCGGAGATCGTGTATCAGGCTTTTGCAATCATAAGTCTTCGAGCAGATTTGATTATGCCGGTTGCTGCGTTAACGGTTATTAGTTATCTGATTATCCTGATACCAATGTCATTTTTATTCTCCACATTAGAAAGGAAGGTTCGCTTTGCAGAATTTGGGTCTTGATTACATAATTAAGGGCTTACCGAGACTAATGGAAGGCATGTTGATTACTATAAAAATAGCCGGTATCTCTTTGGTTTTATCAATTATATTTGGATTTATCCTTGGTATATTTATGACATCCAAGAATAAAATCTTAAATTTCGTATTACGAATATTATTAGAGGCTTTTCGATTGATTCATCCTCTAATTTGGCTGTTTCTAGTCTTTTTTGGTGTTTCATTAATTTTTCATATTCAAACGGATAATGTAGTTGTATCCATAGTAGTATTTACCTTATGGGGGTCATTTGAAATCGGAGATTTGGTGCGAAGCTATATTAAGAGTCTTCCAATCAACCAGTTTGAGTCAAGTATGGCAATCGGCTTAAATAAAAGACAAATGTTTATCTATGTTCTGATACCGCAGATTTTAATCAGGGTTACACCTTCCATTGTCAACTTGGCAACTCGATTGATAAAGACGACCAGCTTGGTTTTCCTTATCGGCGTTCCGGAACTGTTAAAAGTATCGCAGAGCATAATACAGGTGGCTTATTACAACAATCCAAACAGCACCATTTCCTTTACAATGTATTTGTTCTTGTTGATTTTATACTTTTGCCTCTGTTACCCGTTATCACTACTTGCAAGATTTTTAGAGAAAAAAGTTTCGTTAATTTCATAATTGAATAATTCAAGGAGAAGAAATATGCATTTAAAAATAAGAAACCTAAAAAAGTCGTTTGACCAAACCCTTGTATTGAATGATGTTAACTTTGATATCAATAAAGGTGAGATAATCGCGGTTCTTGGCCGCTCCGGATGTGGTAAATCTACCATGCTTCGATGTATTAACGGACTTGAGAAGATTGATTCGGGAGAGATTTATTTAAATGATGAATTAATTACAAAGCCAGGTTCAAGCTATGGCGATTGGATTGAAGTAAGAAAAAAAGTGGGGATGGTTTTTCAGAGCTATGATCTTTTTCCTCATATGACAGTTTTGGATAATGTTATTCTGGGACCTATGAGAGTGGAGAAAAGGAGTAAGAAAGAAGCTACCGAAGAAGCCTTGAAGATTTTAGAAAGAGTAGGCTTGACTGAAAAGCAGTCCTCCTATCCAAGAGAGCTATCCGGTGGTCAAAAACAAAGAGTTGCAATCTGCAGAGCACTCTGCATGAACCCGGAGATAATCTTGTTTGATGAGGTTACAGCAGCCTTAGATCCTGAGATGGTAAGAGAAGTATTGGATGTTATCAAAGGTCTTAAGAATCAGGGACTTACGTTAATTATAGTAACACATGAGATGGAATTTGCTGAAAAGGTAGCAGATAAAATTGTATTTATGGAAAATGGGAAAATCATCGAAGTGAATACACCGGATAAATTCTTTAGTGCACCTGAAACAATTGAGGCAAAGAAATTTTTAAATATTAATCAGGATTTTGTGCTTTAAATAATAATCAGGATTTTGAACTTAAATATCATTCAGTTTTTGAGCTTTAAATATTAAATATGAAAATATTTTATATAATTTTTAATTAAAAGGAGAGATAAGGAATGAAAAAAATTTTAGTTTTACTTATGAGTTTAGTATTAGTGATTGGCCTTGTGGGCTGCGGAAAAAGTGCTGACAAGAGTGCACCTGGTTCTATTGATGCAATTAAGAAAGCAGGCACAATTAAGATTGGTATATTCTCTGACGATGCTCCTTTCTGCTATCAGGATGCAGATGGATCCTTTAAGGGTTACGATGTAGAGCTAGGCAAGAGAATTGCAAAAGAACTTCTTGGTGATGAGAGTAAAATTACTTGGGTAACGATGAATCCGAATGATAGAATCCCATATTTGCAGACCGATAAGGTTGACTTACAGCTTGCAGACTTCACAGTAACAGATGAAAGAGCAAAGAGCGTTGATTTTACACTGGCTTATGAAAAAGTTTCAATCGGCGTAGTATCAAGTGATAAGGCTCCAATTACTTCGGTAGATCAGCTAAAGGGTAAAACACTCGCTGTTAATACCGGCACAACTGCTGATGCATATTTTACTGAGAAAGCTCCTGATGTAAAATTAATCAAAATTGACGCGATTACGGATGGATATCAGGCATTAACAACAGGTAGAGCAGATGCTTTTGCTCAGGATAATACCTTACTCCTATCATGGGCAAAGAAGAACCCAGGATATACTGTTGGTATTAAAGAATTAGGTAACAAGGATTATATTGCGGGTGCTGTTAAGAAGGGTAACAAAGAGTTATTGGATTATGTAAATAATCTTATTAAAGGAAAGTTAAACGATGAGAAGTTCTTCCATAAAATCTACGACACTACCTTAAAAGATAGCTTCCCAGCTGAACTTACAGCAGATGCAATTGTAGTTGAAGGTGGAAAGACAGAATAAAAATTTATTTAAAAACATAGCATATATATATGTATAATTCGTCTACTTCTATAGGACTTGCTAAACGGCAAGTCCTATAGTTATGCTCTGTATTATAAATAATCCAATGCTATATATGATAGTCAATTTAATCAAGTTTGAATTTGCTATGCTATTGTTTTAAAACTTTTAATAAATTATTCTGATGAAATTCTTCATCATACTCATTTTACATCTTCTTGAAATTTCCTTGACAAAAATCGTGAAATGAGGGATACTCATTTAGATAATATTTAGTTGTAGGGTACACTTTTTAGCCCATATAGATGAGAGTAGGAATTTGACATGAAATTATGCAGTATTGCAAGTGGCAGCAGTGGAAACTGTATCTATGTAGGAAGTAATCACACGAATCTATTGGTAGATGTAGGTGTAAGCGCCAAACGAATAGAGAACGGGTTGAATGGTATTGATATTCTGCCGGATACAATTCAGGGAATCCTAATCACACATGAACATTCGGATCATGTTCAAGGTCTTGGTATCTTGGCACGTCGTTATCATATTCCGATTTATTCTACTTATGAAACAGCAAAATCAATTCAAACGATTAAAAGTTTGGGAGCGATTTCAGAGGAGTTATTTCATTATATCAATCCGAATGAGGCATTTATGATTAATGATATAGAGGTTGAGCCATTTTCTACGTCGCATGATGCATCAAACCCGGTTTGTTACACGATGCAAGCAGAAGGACATAAGATTGGATTGGCTACCGATTTAGGCAAATACGATGATTACATATTGTCTAAACTGGATTCTTCCGAGATATTATTTATAGAAGCTAACCATGATGTTAACATGCTGATGGTTGGCAAATATCCGTATTATTTGAAACAAAGAATATTAGGGGATAGAGGACATTTGTCCAATGAGACATCAGCAGATTTGATTAGCAAATTAATCCACCCTAATTTAAAACATATTTTATTAGCGCATTTAAGTAAAGAAAATAATTATGAAGAGTTAGCTTATGAGACAGTATGTTGCGAGCTATTGAATCGTGGTACTGATTTTTCTGCTCAAAAGGTTACTGTGGCACATCGGGAACAACCCTCGCAGATGGTTTTGATTTAAAAGGAATATATAAGTTTTAGATAGTGGCCAAGGCTGGTTGAGTAGTGTACTGTTAAGGAAGCTACCCGACCAGCCACGATTCACTCATTGAAGTTCAGCTTACGTACACAACAATAAATCAACATTACAACAATGATAAATTAGTGATAGAACAACAATAAATCAATGATAAAGTAATCTTATACAAAAATACAACAACAATATAACAACAATACAACGTTGATAAAAAACTTAATTTTGTAATAATACTATTTTGGAATAAAAAACTTAATTATAATTGAATAATAATTGTAAATTAGCTTTATTTATAAAGAAATAAATCAATATAGAAATTGTATAACAACTATGATAATTCGGGCTGGGTTAACGTAATGGCACAGTTCCTAATATAAAGGAGGATTTCTCGTATGAAGAGAGTAGTAATCACTGTAGTAGGTAAGGATACCGTAGGTATTATAGCAAAGGTATGTACTTATCTTGCCGATAATCGTATCAATATTTTAGATATCTCCCAAACAATTGTTCAGGGATTTTTTAATATGATGATGGTTGTGGATTTGACAAATGTAAATAAGGAATTTGATGAAATTAATGATGAATTAGGTAAGATTGGGGAAGGTATCGGCGTTATTATTAAGACTCAGCGTGAAGATATCTTTGATAAAATGCACAGAATTTAATGTTAATAATTTGACAGATAAGACATCATGATGTGGTACTTGTGATGAGAACTGACAATACCACTCTTATAAATGGAGGAAATATGATCAATATAAATGAAGTCCTTGAAACCAATAAGATGATTGAGCAAGAGAATCTGGACGTAAGAACAATTACTCTTGGTATCAGTCTTCTAGATTGTGCAGACCCTGATTTAAATGAATTAAATCGTAAGATTTATGATAAGATAACAACCGTTGCAAAAGATCTAGTTGCAACAGGCAATAAGATTCAAAGAGAATACGGTATTCCAATTGTAAATAAGAGAATTTCAATTACTCCGATTTCGTTAGTTGGAGCATCAGCTTGTAAGACTTCAGAAGATTATGTAACGATTGCTAAGACTCTGGATAAGGCAGCTAAGACGGTGGGCGTGAACTTTATTGGCGGATATTCCGCTTTGGTGAGTAAGGCGATGTCGGTAAGTGATAAGCTATTAATTAAATCGATTCCGATGGCACTTAGTCAAACGGAACGTGTATGTAGCTCGGTTAATGTAGGTTCCACAAAAACCGGAATTGATATGAATGCAGTTAAATTGGTCGGAGAAATCATTAAAGAGACAGCTGAATATACCAAAGAGAAAGACTCAATCGGCTGTGCTAAGCTAGTAGTGTTTTGTAATGCTCCAGATGACAATCCGTTCATGGCAGGAGCATTCCATGGCGTGACCGAGGGGGATGCAGTAATTAATGTAGGTGTCAGCGGTCCTGGTGTTGTTAAGGTTGCTTTGGAAAGTGTACGTGGTGCTGACTTTGAAACACTTTGTGAGACAATTAAGAAAACAGCCTTTAAGATAACCCGTGTCGGTCAGTTGGTAGCACAGGAAGCATCCAGACTGCTGGATATCCCTTTTGGTATTATTGACTTATCACTAGCTCCAACGCCAGCAATAGGAGATAGTGTTGCTGAGATATTACAAGAGATTGGATTGGAATATGTTGGCGCTCCAGGTACAACCGCCGCTTTGGCATTGTTAAATGACCAAGTAAAAAAAGGTGGTGTTATGGCCTCCTCATATGTTGGCGGCTTAAGTGGTGCGTTCATCCCGATCAGCGAAGATCAAGGTATGATAGATGCTGTAGAAGCTGGTGCCTTAACAATAGAAAAATTAGAAGCCATGACTTGTGTATGCTCCGTAGGTTTGGATATGATCGCAATTCCTGGAGATACTAAAGCTACAACCATATCTGGTATTATAGCAGATGAGATGGCTATTGGTATGATTAATCAAAAGACGACAGCGGTACGTATTATTCCTGTAGTAGGAAAAAACATTGGTGATCGTGTTGAATTCGGTGGACTATTAGGATATGCTCCGGTTATGAAGGTTAATCCTTTTAGTTGTGATGCATTTATTAATAGAGGAGGCAGAATTCCTGCACCAATTCATAGCTTTAAAAACTAAAGAATTGAACCGTGGTAAAGGCATTGTCGTCTAATGGAAGATGATTTCATTGTGGCGCAATTAGTTCACGGTTCGTACACAAGTATTTAGTATAATAATAAATTGTTAAGAAAGGCATTTGTTATAATGGATGAACGCTTAGCTCAGTTAGACTATAAAGATGTATTTAAGTACTTTAGTGAAATTTCAAAAATACCGAGGGGTTCTGGTAATGAAAAAGAAATTAGTGATTATCTAGTATCCTTTGCAAAAAAGCATAATTTAGAATATACACAGGATCAAGCGAAGAATGTAATTATTATAAAAGAAGCAACTCAAGGGTATGAGAAGGAGTCTGCAATCATTTTGCAGGGTCATATGGACATGGTATGTGAAAAACGCAAAGAGCATACGCATGATTTCTTGAAGGATGAAATTAAGTTAATTGTTGAGGGTGATATTCTCCACGCGGAGGGTACAACCTTAGGAGCTGATAATGGGATAGCAGTAGCATACATTATGGCGATTTTAGCAGATGACAGTTTGGAACATCCTAGACTGGAAGCGTTGCTTACGACAGATGAAGAAGTGGGAATGCATGGAGCGAAAGCACTTGATTTATCAAAGCTTCAGGGTAAATATATGATTAACCTTGACTCTGAGGAAGAAGGGTATCTGCTCTGCAGTTGTGCGGGCGGTCTTACTGGAACAAGTACGCTACCGATTAAGAGGGTATCAGGCTATGGTAAAAAAGTAAAGATTAGTATAGGCGGTTTACTAGGTGGACATTCCGGTATTGATATTGGTAATAATCGAACCAATGCAACCAAACTTCTTGGCAGACTATTATTTGACTTACGTGAAGAACATACTTATGCATTAATTAATATGCAAGGTGGCTTCAAGGATAATGTAATCCCTCGAGAAGCAAATGCTGAAATATTAATTCTTGTTAAGGATGATTCAACAGGAACTGATTTGAATGCAGCATACCAATGCATTAATAAGGATATCACAGAGCTCCTTCAAAAATATCAGAAGGAATTAGCAAGCAGTGAGCCAGAGTTAAACTTTTGTATTGAGGATTTGGGCGATGATACCGTAGAGATATTACACCCTGTTTCCTATGAGAAGATGCTCTTCTTCCTTGTTAACATGCCATATGGTGTTCAAACAATGAGTGCAGATATTAATGGCTTGGTGGAAAGCTCATTGAATTTGGGTATATTCAAAACCTCTGAAGACAATGTGGAGTTCTGTACTTCGGTACGAAGCTCTAAAAGCAGTTACAAACAATTTATCAGCAGCAAATTGAACTATATGACCAGTTTTTTAGGTGGGGATTATATGGTTCGTGCAGAATATCCAGCTTGGGAATTCCAAAAGGAATCTCCTCTTCGTAATCATTTTCAGAAGTACTCGAATGAGATGTATGGAAAGGATATGAAGGTTGAGGCTATTCATGCTGGCTTAGAGTGTGGTTTGATTTATGAGAAGATGCCCGGTATTGACATCGTTTCGATTGGACCGGATATCACTAAGGTTCATACCATAGAGGAGAATGTAAGTATTTCCTCTACCATAAGGGTATATCAGTTTTTAGAAAGAATATTAAAAGAGAGAATCAATGCATAATATTTACATTTGATGTTACTACAATGGGGTTACTCGGGGATAAGTAATTATATTAGGAGATGAAAGCATGAATAAGAATAATGATAATTCGACATTTGACTTCGATGATCAACAATTTAGTGAGAAGTTTAATAAGAATATTGAAAAAGTATTGGGGGATACAGATACTTTTCCGCAGGATCAAGAGCAAATGCAAAAGCAGGTAGAAGAACTTGTTCAAGATATCAAATTAGAAGAAGAGGTAAATAAACCGGAAATTGCTACGCCAAGTGAGAAAGATTTAGTAACAACGAATAATGGACTCAATGATACAGTAGCAACGTTAGAGGAACCTTCTAATGATTTGGAAGACCAGGAAATAGAAGATAAATTAATGAATATTAATGCATCTCTAGCGAAACAGATTGGTGACGAGATTGATTCCTCATCGGAACAATTGAAAAAGAAAAAGAAAAGAAAGAAAATTCTAACCGGATTAGGAATTTCTTTCTTGAGCATTATTTTGTTAGGTGTGTTCTTAGTTTTCACTCCTCCAGGTAATAAGCTGTTGGTAAGTATGGGTGTAAATGCAAGTGGAATGATTTGGAGTAGTATGACCAAATCCTTTGATGATAATACAAAAGTAGCTACCGATGAAGATGTTATTGACGAGGATGATAAGCAATCAGATGCCCCAGAGCTTGATCCTGCAACCATATCCTGGCCCACTCATCCTGGTGAAGGAAGACATGAAGACGGTGTCTATAATATACTTTTATTGGGAGAAGAAGCAATCGGTATGGGGGATGGAAGAGGCCATACAGATGTTATTGTAATCGCAACGATGAACACTAAAAATAAGTCAATAAAACTTACTTCCTTAATGAGAGATTCTTATGTGCAGATTCCGGGCTATAATGATAATAAGTTGAATTCAGCCTATGCAAAAGGCGGGTTGGATTTACTTTATGAGACAATTGCTTTAAACTTTGATATTAAGCTAGATGGTTGTGTTAAGGTTGATTTTGAAAAATTCGAGAAGATTATAGATCGTATTGGCGGCATCGATGTTACCTTGAAAAAGGTTGAAGCTGATTATTTGAATACAACAAATTATATATCAAATAAGAAGTATAGAACTGTAAAAGAGGGATTAAATCATTTTAATGGTAATCAGGCTCTTGGATATGCTCGTATTCGACATATATCCACCATTACAGGCAATAACAACGATTATGGCCGAACTGACAGACATAGAATTATCTTGAATGCTATTTTTGAAAAATGCAAGGCAAAAAGTAAGACAGACCTCGCTGCAATGATGGTTGATTTTCTACCGCTGATTACTACAGATATTGACGCAGAATGCTTCAAAGGATTATTGAATTCATTCATTGATATGGGTATGAGTACTGGGACCATTGATCAGTTGCGAATTCCTGTTAACGGAGCTTTTAAGGATAACCTAAAAATTCGTGGTATGTCCGTAGTTGTTCCAGATCTGCCTAAGAACATTGAAGCGCTTCATAGTTTTATTTTTGGTGATCCAGTTGCGACAACCACTCCTGATGCACCAAAAAAGTCCGATGACAAAAGTAAATCGAAAAAATAAATCATTAAAATAATATAATTAGGATTTAGTTTCGTGCGTTTTGTTATATTGCAACTCATACTACCATATAATTAGGTGTCCAATTATTCTAGGTATATCCTGTTAAGGGAAATAGATTGTTGATTGGTAGACTAGAGGAGTGTGAGACAATGATAGCGAAACGCATGAAGTATGATAAAAGGTCTTTTCGTAATGATATTATTTTTATTCTTGCTATTCTGGGAATTGTTCTTTTGATTTTTGGATATGAGCTGAAATTACTTAACTCAGAATATATGATAAAAAGAATAACTGCAGGGGATATTGACTATGATACTTATCGTAAGTATTATATAAGTGAAGAGATTCTTAATCAAGCAAAAGAACGTGTTGCAGAAGTGGTAAAAAAGCATCCGGTAGTAAAAGATAATAAATTTGTGAATGAGATAGGTTATTTGACCTTTAGTATGATGTCCAGTTCCTATAATATGAAAGATGCATCCCTGATCGATGAATATACCTTTTATCGAGGAATAAGCAGAATGGGATTGAATTCAAAATTCCTTAAGTTATATAAATATAATCAAGCAATTCTTGTTGATTTGGTATACTTCCCAGTGCCAAAAATAGAAAATCAAAGCGCCGATATTAACTATGCCGATTCTTGGAGTCAACCACGAACGTATGGTGGAAATCGAAAGCACGAAGGTACTGATTTGATGGCTTCTAATAACAAGAGAGGCTTTTTTCCGGTGGTAAGCATAACAGATGGGATCGTCGAAAAGAAGGGATGGCTGGATCAGGGCGGTTACCGAATCGGAATTAGATCGGTCAATAAAGGCTACTTTTATTATGCACACTTGGATTCTTACACCCCTGAGCTGAAGGAAGGGGACAAAGTAATAGCAGGTCAATTGCTTGGCTTTATGGGTGATAGTGGCTATGGCAATGAGGGTACAAAAGGAAAGTTCGATGTTCATCTACATCTTGGTATTTATGTCAATACCGATGATGGTGAGATGAGTGTTAACCCTTATTATGTTTTACAAATCCTTCAAAAAAACAGAACCAAGTGGCAGAATGGAGTTACAAATGGAGATTTACTTAGATAATTCAGCAACAACAAAAGCAACAGAAGGTGTTAGAAATATTATGATGAAGGTGCTGAGTGAGGATTATGGCAATCCATCCTCTATGCATCGCATGGGTATGAGGGCGGAGCAGTACATGAAGGATTCCTCCTCCATTATTGCAGCAAGCCTTAAGGTAGATCCAAAGGAAATCTTATTTACCTCAGGAGGTACTGAGAGCAATAACCTCGCTTTGATTGGTACTGCGCTGGCTAACAAGCGACGCGGTAATCATATTATTACTACACGGATTGAACATCCCTCCGTTCATCAGACATTATTATACCTAGAAGAGAATGGCTTTGAAATTAGTTTTGCCCCTGTAGATTCTACAGGCAAATTAATCAAAGAGAAATTATATGAGCTAATGAAAGACAATACCTTGTTAGTATCGATTATGTATGTTAATAATGAGATTGGGGCAGTTCAAGATGTTGCTGAGATTTCAACTGAATTAAAAGCACGCAAGAAGGATATCTTGTTTCATGTGGACGCAGTACAAGCCTTTGGCAAATACCGTATCTATCCGAAGAGAATGGGAATTGATTTGCTGTCCTTTAGCGGTCATAAAATTCATGGTCCAAAAGGAATTGGTGCGTTATATGTAAGTGATAAGGTGAAAATAAAACCGATTATTTTCGGCGGTGGTCACCAAAAAGGACTCCGTTCAGGAACGGAGAATGTGTCAGGAATTGCTGGATTGGGACAAGCTGTGAGTGAATTATATAAAGATTTTGAAATTAAAATTGATCGAATGTATTATTTAAAACAGAAATTTTTACTTGGCGTTGCTATTATAGATGGGGTTACCGTGAATGGTCTTCCCCTGGAGTGTACACAAGCTTTTGAACTGGAACAGTTGAAAATAACGGCGCCACATATTATGAATGTATGTTTTGAGGGAGTACGTAGTGAGGTACTATTACACTCTTTGGAGGATAAAGGAGTATATGTTTCCTCAGGTTCCGCGTGCAGCTCACATCATCCAACCCCAAGCGTTACATTAACTGCAATTGGTCTTCCAAAGCAATTAATGGATTCTGCGATAAGGTTCTCGATGTCTGAGTTAACCACTGAGGAAGAAATTGATTACACCTTAGATCAGTTAAGATTTTTAGTGCCGTTACTGAGAAGGTATACTAGAAAATAATATGATTTATTTACAAACTATTAATAATAATATATTATCAAAGATCACTAACACATTTGTGAGATTAATACATCAAATGTAATATGTGCAAATGAATAAAAAAGTTACAAATAATGATAAATGACTTATTTCAAATACAATACTGAAAGCTCAGTTCAATTAGGGTAGACAAGTTTACTGGAGGATATTATGTTTAAAGCATTTTTAATTAAGTACGCAGAAATAGGCTTGAAGGGTAATAATCGTTATCTTTTCGAGAACGCATTAAGGGATCGCATCAAAGAAGCTCTGAATCCGCTGGGAGAGTATATAGTTAGTAAAGAGCAGGGAAGAATCTTTGTTGAATGTCCACAAGAATATGATTATGACGAAACTGTTTCAGCGCTTATGAAGGTATTTGGCATCTCTTCCTTCTGCCCTGTGGCAGTGATTGAAAGCTCTGAATGGGATACTCTAACTAAGGGTGTTGGAGATTATGTTGAAGCGAAGCATCCGGATCGTAATATTACCTTCAAAGTGGAAGCTAAACGTGCAGATAAGAAATATAAGCTTACCTCACCAGAGATTTGTATTGAGATGGGTTCCTATCTATTAGATCGATTCCCAGAGATGAAAGTAGATGTGCATAATCCGTCTGTCAGATTTACAGTGGAGGTACGTAGTAAATGTTATGTATATTCTATTGTAATTCCTGGCTTAGGTGGCATGCCGGTTGGTTGTAATGGGAAGGCAATGTTATTATTGTCAGGAGGTATTGATAGTCCTGTAGCTGGATATATGATATCCAAACGTGGTGTATCACTGTCTGCTACTTATTTTCATGCACCACCTTATACCAGTGACAGAGCAAAGCAAAAGGTAGTAGATCTTGCAGATAAGATATCAAAATATACCGGAAAAATTAAACTATTCGTGGTGAATTTTACGGATATTCAATTATATATTTATGATCAGTGCCCTCATGAAGAGTTAACCATTATTATGAGAAGATATATGATGAAGATTGCAGAGCGTTTGGCAGAGCAGGAAAGCTGTCTAGGTATGATAACTGGGGAAAGTATCGGACAGGTTGCTAGTCAGACCATGTATTCCCTTGCAGCCACCAATGAGGTATGTAATATGCCTGTATATCGCCCTCTGATTGCATATGACAAGAAGGATATCGTAGAGTTGGCGAAAACGATAGATACCTTTGAAACCTCAATTCTACCATTCGAGGATTGTTGTACCATATTCGTGGCAAAACATCCTGTGACCAGACCAAGTATAAAGGTAATCAATAACTCAGAGCGTAAGTTGGATGAAAAGATTAATGAAATGATAGAGACTGCTTTGAATACAGTTGAAGTGATTGAAGTAGGATAATATACTGCTTAGAATTGATTGAAACGAAATAATTTAATTATAATGTAATTTATCTCATAGGACGTGGTGTCCTATGAGATAAAAAAAGATCGCCACTAGGGCGACCTTCTTCTTTGTAATGATTAGTCAACAATATAAGGTTTTAATATTGCAAGAACACTTTCGAGGTTTTCCTCGGTATGAATATTCAAATCAATATATTTTGATAAATCAAGAGAGAAAATACCCATAATGGATTTTGCATCTATTACGTATCTTCCAGATACCAAATCAAAATCAGTATCAAATTTTGTTACATCATTTACGAAAGCTTTAACCTTGTCAATCGAATTTAAAGATATTTTAACTGTCTTCATAATAAATCCTCCTTAATTAAATATATGTATATACTATAATTTAGCAAATTAAAAGTCAATATACAAAGTTCATAAAAATAAGAGGAAAAGTTGTATACACGCAAAAGAATTATGAGAAGTAAGTCTTTATACCTATAATTTTGAACAAATGAAAGGAAACAATAGATACATGAAGAAAACAGCAGCATTTTTAAGCCTTGGGTGTAAAGTGAATTCCTATGAGACCGAAGCAATGAGAGGAATGTTTGAAGCAGCTGGATATGAAATTGTTGACTTTAAAACCATTGCTGATGTTTATGTTGTCAATACTTGCACAGTGACCAATATTGCAGATCGCAAATCCCGCCAGATGTTGCATCAGGCAAAAAAACGTAATCCTAAGGCAATTATTGCAGCAGTTGGTTGCTATGTACAAGCATCGGAAGAGGCATTGTTAACTGACAGTGCAGTTGATCTGGTAGTAGGTAATAATAAAAAAGCAGATATTGTTCAAATGGTGGAACGATGCAAGGATACCAATGAAAAAGAAGAATTGGTTATTGATATAAATGAACAAATGGATTATGAAGAGTTAAATGTCATCACAACGATGGAGAAAACAAGAGCATTTATTAAAATTCAGGATGGTTGCAATCGTTTTTGCTCCTACTGTATAATTCCATATGTTAGAGGTAGAGTTAGAAGCAGAAAGGAAGAGGAAATTCTTGTTGAGATAACTGAGCTTGTGAAAAAGGGATACAAAGAGATTGTACTGACTGGAATCCATATCTCCTCCTATGGCAGTGATTTTACACAAAAACAGAATGAAAACCAATCCGAATTGGATTCTAATTTATTAGCTAACCTAATTATGAAAATTGGTAAGATTGACGGTATTGAACGTATCCGTTTAGGATCGTTAGAACCAAGAATTATAACAGAACAATTTTTAAATATTATTAGTAAGGTGAAACAATTTTGTCCGCATTTTCACTTGTCCTTACAAAGTGGTAGCGATAGTGTATTAAATAGAATGAATCGCAAATATACAGCACAGGAATATTATGAACGTGTTTTATTAATTCGTAACTATTATGATTTACCCGCATTTACCACTGACATTATTGTAGGTTTCCCGGGTGAAAGTCAGGAAGAGTTTAAACAAACCATAGAATTTGTTAAAAAAGTAGGTTTTTATCAAATCCATGTGTTCAAATATTCAAAAAGAGCTGGTACGAAAGCGGCAGTGATGCAAAGTCAAGTATCAGAAGAAATCAAAAGTAAGAGAAGTAATGAGTTGATTTCTATAGCAGAACAATTATCGAAAGAATATAAAGCTAGTTTTTTGGGTAAAATTGAACAGGTGCTTTTTGAAGAAGAGATTACAATAGAAAACAGAAGGTATCAGGTTGGTCATACAGAAAGATATTTAAAATTGGCAGTTGAAACCGACCAAGATCTTACAAATAAGATAAGAAAAGTTACCATATGTAATGATTTAACAGAAGAAATACTTCTTTGTGAAATAATGCATTGAATTTTTTGGATAAATAGATTAATATATAATTAATAAATAAGCGGTAAATTGTAACAACGTGTATCGCAATAGATTATCGTTGAAAGAGGAAGTGATTCAATGCAGAAAGTTAATAATACTCAATATTTTAGAGTTCATAAGGATAAAGAAGTTGTAGTAAGTGATGTAATTAGAACCGTATTTTCCGCTCTGACGGAAAAAGGATATAATCCATTAAATCAGATAGTAGGATATGTTATGTCTGGAGATCCAACCTACATAACAAGCCATAAGGGTGCTAGAAGCCTAATTATGAAAGTGGAACGTGACGAAATTATTGAAGAATTGTTACGGTTTTACATTGATACTGACATTAGCACAAGCAATTTGAAATAATGGTTACAAAGTGTGAAAGAGCAAAACTTTTACATGGCAATTTTTAATGCTTACATCAGATGATTTACAAGGTGTGGCAAGAATGGAGAATTATTTGAAAAGAATTATGGGACTGGACTACGGTTCTGTGACAGTGGGCGTAGCTGTTAGCGACGCGTTATTTCTGACTGCACAAGGGATTGAGGTTATCCGCCGTAAACAGGATAACAAGTTGCGTCAGACTTTAGCTAGGATTGAAGAATTAATTGCGCAATATGAGGTTGGTACGATAATCGTAGGATATCCAAAACATTTAAACAATACGATTGGTGAAAGAGCCTTAAAATCAGAAGAATTTGCGGAAAGACTTAGACAAAGGACTGGGCTTGAGGTTATACTGTGGGATGAGAGACTTACTACAGTAGCAGCACAACAGGTATTAACACAAGCCGGATTGAACCATGAAGAAAAAGCCAAAGTTGTAGATAAACTAGCTGCAGTGTTGATTCTGCAGGGATACCTTGATAAGTTGAGCTTTGAGAAGAATGAGAACGATGTGGAGATACATCAAGGAGGAAATTATGAGTAATAAGCCAGATGAGATTATTTTTACCACTGAAGATGGAGAAGAGGTTACATTTCAAGTAATCGAGCAGACAAGATTGAGTGGAATTGATTATCTGTTGGTGTGTACGGACAGTGAAGATGAAGAAGATGCCCAAGCGCTGATTCTAAAAGATATTTCCGAACTTTCGGATGAAGAAGCGGTTTATGATATAGTAGAAGATGATCATGAATTAGAACTCGTAGCAGGAATTTTTAAAGAGCTATTGGAAGATATTGAATTATCATAATTGCATAGATATGATTGGATGAAAATAGGTGAGAATATGCCAGATAATCAGGAAGAATTCAAAGCGTTATTAAAACAGAACGGACTCAAGGTAACTATACAAAGAGTTGCAATATTGGAGGTTTTGAACAGCAGACCGGGGATACATTTGACAGCGGAAGAGATATATGATTTAGTGAAAGAGAAGTATCCCGATATTGGAATGGCAACCGTATACAGGACAATTCAAATGTTGTCAGAACTAAATTTGATTGATAAATTAATTCTGGATGATGGGTATGTGCGTTATGAAATTAGCAAAATCAGCACAGAGGACAGTAGCCACCACCATCATCATTTGATATGCTTGGACTGCGGGAGCATTTATGCTTTTCAAGATGATTTGTTGGAGATTTTGGAGACACGTATTAAAGATGCGTTGGGTTTTGAAGTGGTTGACCATAAAGTAAAGTTGTATGGTCATTGTAAAAATTGTTTGGGTAATAAATCTATTTAAGCTAATGAATAAACATAAGAACCGTCGATCACGGTTTGGTTTTCACGCAATACAATAATAATTTTAAATTATATTGGAACGATATAATTTATAAGCTATTGTATTTGCATCATATCGTATGCACTTAGTTAATGGATAAATTTTTGTACATAATAAACCATTGGAGGTGCAATTTTTGAAAGAAAATGAGAAAGAAAAAGAACAAGAAAACGTAAAAGTAGGTATTACATCAAATATTAATGGTGTAAAGGTTATTCCGCTCGGCGGACTAGAGCAGATTGGTATGAACATCACTGCGATTGAGTACGAGGATTCCATCATCGTAATTGACTGTGGCTTATCCTTTCCGGAGGATGAGATGCTTGGAATCGATTTGGTAATTCCGGATGTAACATATTTAAAGGAGAATATAAGTAAGGTAAAGGGGTTTGTAATAACTCACGGCCATGAGGATCATATTGGATCCTTGCCTTATATATTGAAGGAAGTTAATGTTCCAATTTATGCAACTAGACTTACAACAGCAATTATAGAAACAAAGCTTAAGGAACATAATTTGTTAAAAAGTACAAAACGTAAAGTAATCAAATATGGTCAATCAATTAATCTTGGTTGTTTTCGAATTGAATTTATTCGGACAAACCATAGTATAGCAGACGCTGCTATGCTAGCGATATTCACTCCGGCAGGTATCTTATTCCATACTGGTGATTTTAAGATTGACTATACACCGGTTTATGGAGAACCGATAGATCTTCAAAGAATTGGTGAAATTGGTAAGAAGGGTGTTCTAGCGTTATTATGTGATAGTACCAATGTTGAACGTGCTGGTTATACGATGTCAGAAAGTTCGGTTGGAAAAACTTTTGATACTATTTTTGCAGATTATGCAAAACAACGCATTATCGTGGCTACCTTTGCATCTAATGTTGATCGTATTCAACAGATTATAAATTCCGCAACTGCGTACAATAGAAAAATTGTTATTGAAGGACGTAGTATGGTTAATATTATTACTACAGCCGTTGAGCATGGTTATATTAAAATGGCTGATAACATGCTTATTGATGTAGAACAGATGAAGAATTATTCAGATGATCAATTAGTATTAATTACAACGGGAAGCCAGGGAGAAACAATGGCTGCCTTACCTCGAATGGCTGCTTCCATTCATAAAAAAGTAACAATTAAACCGGGAGATGTGGTTATCTTAAGCTCCACTCCGATTCCTGGTAATGAAAAAGCAGTTTCAAAAGTGATTAATGAACTTTCTATGAAGGGCGCAAAGGTTATCTATCAAGATACTCATGTTTCCGGTCACGCCTGTCAGGAAGAGATTAAATTAATCTATGCATTAACCAAACCAAAATATGCAGTTCCTGTTCATGGGGAATATAAGCACTTGATCAGACATGCTGAATTGGCGCAAACTTTGGGCATTCCGAAGGAGAATATTTTCATCCTATCCTCCGGTGATGTGTTAACCTTGTCGAATGAGAAGGCAGCAATTACAGGGGAAGTGCAGGCACAGGGCATTCTTGTTGATGGTCTTGGCGTTGGTGATGTTGGTAATATTGTTTTACGTGACAGACAGCTTCTTTCCGAGAATGGCTTGATTATTGTAGTGATTTCCTTGGAAAAATATACAAATCAGATCCTATCAGGTCCTGATATTGTATCCAGAGGGTTTGTATATGTTAGAGAATCTGAAAACCTTATGGAGGAAGCACGTATTATTGTTGAGAAGGCATTGGACAAATGTTTAGCTCGTAATAATGCAGATTGGAACAAAATGAAAAATGAAATCAAAGATTCATTAAGTGATTTTATCTGGAAGAAGACGAAGAGAAATCCTATGATTCTGCCTATTATAATGGAGATTTAATAAGAGCAGGTATGTACCATAGGTAAGAGAGGTGATTTATGGCGATTAAATACACATCGGAAAAATTATCATTAAAAATTGCAAGCTTTGTATTGCGAATCCTTTTAAATGTTGTGTTTTATGCATTCGTAGTATTTTTAATCATTAATGTTAGCAAGCTTACGTATGATTTTACTTATCAGTTTTATGGTCCGGTTGCGGTTTCAACGGCACCTGGGACAGAAATCCCTATTGAGATTCAAAAAGGCGATTCTACTATGGATGTTGCTACCAAACTGGAAACTAATCTTGCCATTATGAATAAATATGTTTTCTATATGAAAGCAAAGCTACAAGATGTGGTTATTATGCCTGGCACCTATAAAATTAATAATTCGATGACTTATGATGAAATCCTTAGTTCGATTACAGACATTTCAAATTCTACTACAAAAGAAAATAATACGAAAAAGGGTTCCACGTCAGCAACAAAATCGGATACGAAAACCAAGTAATCTAGAAGGGCATGGTAACCATGATAGTTGACGAGAGAATAGTAGCATATATAAATTCCTTAGCATTGGAGATAACACCGGAACTTCTGGCGTTGGAAAAGGTAGCCTTGGAAAACTATGTTCCTATCATAAAGAAGGAAACACAGGGAGTATTAAAATTTTTACTTCGTATGAAACAACCTAAACGTATTCTAGAGGTCGGAACAGCCATTGGCTTTTCCGCCCTCTTTATGAGTGAGTATACGAGCAAGGCTTGTGAAATTACGACTATTGAAAAGGTTGAGATGCGACTTGTTGAGGCAGAAAAGAATCTAGCAGACCCGGTATATCCAGAGAGGAATAAGATTTCCCTTCGGAAAGGGGAGGCGCTGGAGGTTCTGAAGGCTTTGGTTGAGGAAAAGCAGCAGTATGATTTTATATTTCTGGACGCAGCGAAGGCACAATACATGAGTTTTCTTCCGGAATTAATAAAGTTGCTGGAAGTGGGAGGTATGCTTGTGACAGATAATGTATTACAGGATGGAACAGTTACCAATTCCAGATACAGTATTATCCGGAGAGATCGAACCATTCATGCCAGAATGAGAGAGTATTTATATACCATTACACATATGGAACAATTGGAAACGGTAATATTGCCGGTTGGAGATGGTGTTGCTTTGAGTAGCCGCCATAAGTAGCAAATAGAAAGCGTGGAGTTAGATGCTAGAAGAGATTAAAAAACCGGAGCTATTAATACCAGCCGGTAATTTGGAAACGTTAAAAACAGCTGTTATATACGGTGCTGATGCAATCTATATTGGTGGAGATATGTATGGACTTCGTGCGAAGGCAAAGAATTTCTCTATGGAAGCAATGAAAGAGGGAATCGAATTTGCACATCGTTATGGTAAAAAGGTTTATGTAACGGCCAATATTACAGCACACAATCAGGATATTGAAGGAATTCGTAGTTATTTTAGAGAATTAAAAGAGTTTGGTGAATACTGTCCGGATGCTCTGATTATATCAGATCCTGGCGTATATAATATCGCGATGGAAGAGCTTCCTGGTATTGAACTTCATATTAGCACGCAAGCCAATAATACAAATTATGAAACATATCGCTTCTGGCACAGACTAGGAGCTACAAGGGTGGTATCGGCGAGAGAATTATCCATGGAGGAATTATCGCAGTTAAGAGAGAATATCCCTCATGAGATGCAGATTGAGACCTTTATTCATGGGGCAATGTGTATAGCATATTCCGGTAGATGTCTCCTTAGTAATTATTTTACCGGGAGAGATGCGAATATGGGTGCATGTACCCATTCTTGTCGTTGGAAATACCACATCGTGGAAGAAACCAGACCGGGTGAGTTCATGCCAATCGAAGAAAATGAGCGTGGTACGTATATCTTTAATTCAAAGGATTTATGTATGATTGAATATATTCCCGAACTCGTAAAAGCAGGAATTGATAGCTTTAAGATAGAGGGTAGAATGAAAACTGCTCTTTATGTAGCCACGGTTGCAAGAACTTATCGTAAAGCAATTGATGATTATTTTACGGATCCTACGATCTATGAGGCGAATAAAGCTTCCTACATGGAGGAGATCCACAAGGGTGTCAATCGTCAGTTTACCACTGGTTTTTTCTTCGGTAAACCGAAGCATGAGGATCAAATCTATGACCATAACACCTATGAGAAGGCGTATACCTATCTTGGAACGATTTCTGGAGAAAAAGATGGACTTTATGAGCTTGAACAGAAGAATAAATTTAGCTTGGATGAAATAATTGAAATTATTAAGCCGAATGGTGATACCATAGAAGTAACAGTGAAAAGAATTACAGACAAGGATGGCAATGAGATGGCGAGCTGCCCCCATCCACAACAGATAATTTATGTGGATTTAGGGATGAAACTAGATATCTACGATATTATTAGACGGAAAGAGTAACGCTTCCGTCTTTTAATTAGTACGTTCTTTTTGTCCACTCTTAGATAAAAGTAAGTCCTTCTGTCCTTTTTTAAGAGGGATAGGCACTTTTTGTCAATCTCAATCATATGATATTAAAGAATCATTAGACATTGAGGTGCTTATCTTCGTGAAATCGTTTCCAAAACCGTTAAGCACCAAAGAAGAATCTGACTATCTACGACGGTGCAAGGAAGGCGAGAAAGATGCCAGAGATAAATTGATTGAACATAATCTCCGGTTAGTAGCGCATATTGTAAAAAAATATAATATGGCTGACAAAGAAACAGATGATTTAATTTCGATTGGAACAATCGGGCTGATAAAAGCAATCGATACATTTGATGATGCGAAAGGGATTCGCCTCGCAACATATGCCTCCCGTTGTATCGATAATGAGCTCTTAATGATGCTCAGAAGTGGAAAAAGATTAGCGAAAGAAGTGTATTTGTACGATCCGATCGGATCTGATCGGGAGGGTAATGAAATTAATCTACTGGATATCATTGAAGAAACAGATGTTGACATTGTAGAGAATATAGTGTTAGAAGATGATATTAAAAAACTGTATCACATTATTGGTAAGGTTTTAACAGATAGAGAACGTGAAATTATCTGCTTACGTTACGGTTTAAGCAATACAAGGGAAATAACGCAACGAGAAATAGCAGGTATGCTCGGTATTTCCAGAAGTTATGTCAGTAGAATTGAAAAGAAAGCGCTAAAGAAGTTAAAAGAATGTTTTGAATTATGAAGAATCCATATATAGTATAGAATAAGCCAGCCATTTGCGTTGTTCAAATGTGCTGGTTTATTTTTGTCTAAAGATAAAGATTTTGAATAATATTAGAATTTAATTATTGAAATCAACTCGGTTAATATTAAATCAACGCAGATGATAGAATTGAACATAAGTGGGATTATAATAAAATAGAAAGGTTTAAACAAGGTTTCTGAAAAATTAATAGAATTTTAATGGGAAAACAACAAAAACTATTGTATGATATTAGCAGTTAAAACATATTAACAAATCACAACATGCTTATTTGGGAGGTTCTATGAATCGATTTAGAAGTTTTATGCAAGGAAGATATGGGGTTGACCAGTTTGGACGCGCACTCATTGTTATCTCATTGATTTGTTCCTTTGCAACGATATTTACCAGGGTTTTACCACTTTATATATTGTGTTATATCCCTCTTGCATATGCAATATTCCGTCTCTTATCTAGGAATATTCTTAAGAGATCACAGGAGAATATGGTCTATAATAGAATTTCCTCAGCTTTCAGAAATAAAGTGAAACAGATTAAACTTGATCTGATTGGAACGAAAACACATAAATATTATCACTGTCCACAATGTAAACAGTCCATTCGAGTACCAAGAGATAAGGGGAAGATAGCGATCACCTGTCCGAAATGTAGAAGGGAATTTGTAAAGAGGACATAGAAGTAAGGATTTAAAAATAGTTGGGTGTCGTATTGATTTATAAAAAAATAAATTTATGACAACCTACCATTTAATAATATTTGGCTAGGGAGTGCAATTATGTTGAAAACAGGTAACGTGGTTGAAGAGATGATTATTTATTATTCCGGTGATAGTAGGAGAATACAACATTTTCTTAAAGTGTATGGATTTGCCAAAGCAATTGGTGAGGTTGAGAATTTGCCAATACAATTGCAGGAAATATTAGAAGTGGCTGCCATAGTGCATGATATTGGTATAAAGGTGAGTGAAGAGAAATACCAAAGCAGTGCTGGTGAGTATCAACAGTTGGAGGGGCCTCCGATTGCAAAAGCGATGCTCGAGAAATTGGGCTATGAAGAAACATTTATCGATCGAGTATGCTATCTGATAGCACATCATCATACCTATAAAAACATAGATGGCTTGGATTATCAGATACTAGTAGAGGCGGATTTTCTCGTTAATATCAGTGAAGATGAGATGAAGCCTGATATGATTCAAAGCATTAAAGAAAAGATATTTGCAACAAAAACCGGATTAGAATTTCTGACAAGAATATATCAGAAAAGTTGATATGTCACAAAAAAATATGGCACGATGTGTAATTCTTAAGCAATACATTCGAACTAATAGTTATTTAATCACTAAAAAAGGGATGAGGTAAACCTATGTTTGTCAGGTAATTACCATCGTCCCTTTTGTTTGGTTCATTCGTATTATAATTTTTCTATAATAGGATACTATATGTCTTCAATAATATTATTTTTTTGTTGACCACTGAGAACAATCCCATACCTTTGTTACGAGACCTTCATAAAACTCGGGCTCATGACAGATAATTAGGATGCTTCCTTTGAAGGCCTTTAATGCTCTTCTTAATTCTTCTTTTGCATCCACATCCAGATGATTGGTAGGCTCATCCAATAATAAAATATTGGTTTCGCGGTTAATTAATTTACAAAGACGTACTTTGGCTTGTTCACCACCACTTAGTACACGCACCTGACTTTCTATATGTTTCGTGGTTAGTCCACATTTTGCCAAGGCAGAACGAATCTCATATTGAGTATAACCAGGATATTCCTTCCATAGCTCTTCGAGACAGGTATTGGTGTTGCCGGGCGCCATCTCCTGTTCAAAGTAACCGATATAGAGATAATCGCCTAGAGTAACAGTGCCACTGATTGCGGGTATTAAACCAAGAATACTCTTAAGCAGAGTGGTCTTACCGATTCCGTTGGCACCTACGAGGGCAATCTTGTCGCCGCGCTCCATAGAAAGAGTTAACGGAGTGGAAAGAGGATCCTCATAACCAATTACTAGATCTTGAGACTGAAAAATGTAACGGCCAGCAGCCCTCGCTTCCTTGAAATTAAATTCCGGCTTCGGCTTATCTTTTGCCAATTCAATGACATCCATCTTATCCAATTTCTTTTGACGAGACATTGCCATATTACGTGTTGATACACGCGCTTTATTACGTGCTACGAAGTCTTCTAGATCTTCGATTTCCTTCTGCTGACGTTTGTAAGCGGCCTCAAGCTGAGTTTTCTTCATCTCATAAACTTCTAAGAATTTATTATAATCTCCTACATAACGGCTTAAGGCTTGATTTTCCATATGGTAGATGATATTAACTACACTATTAAGGAAGGGAATATCATGGGATATCAAGATAAATGCATTCTCATAATCGATCAGATAACGTTTCAACCATTCAATATGTTGCACATCCAAATAGTTGGTTGGCTCATCCAATAGCAGAATGTCAGGTTTTTCAAGTAAGAGCTTACCAAGTAAAAGTTTTGTTCTCTGACCTCCGCTCAGATCTGTAACATCACATTCCAGACCGATATCATCCAGTCCGAGAGCATGTGCAACTTCGTCTACTTTATTATCTATGATATAAAAATCATGGATAGAGAGAATGTCCTGAATTTCGCCCATCTCTTCGCACATTGCCTGTAATGTATCTTCATCCGCTGTTCCCATTGCATCACATAACTGGTTCATCTTATCTTCTAAATCAAACAGATAGGAAAAGGCAGATTGTAGCACACTTCGAAGTGTCATACCTTTTTCCAAAACGGCATGCTGATCCAAATACCCAACATGAACGTGCTTCGACCACTCTACTTTTCCTTCGTCCGGCATTAACTTATCGGTTACAATATTCATAAAGGTGGATTTACCTTCACCGTTTGCTCCAATTAGTCCTATGTGCTCTCCTTTCAGTAACCGAAAGGATACGTCATGAAATATGGCACGATCACCAAAACCGTGACTGAGGTTTGTAACATTTAATATACTCATTTTTTAGAACTCCTTCTATATAAAACTTAGGTTTCAATTTTAAATACTTCGCGATTTATAATTTTACACGATAACCCAAGAAATTTCAATTAATTTCATAGGGGGAGATCAGAAAGTTTTGTTGATACAATAATCAATAGGAAATAAGAATTATAAAATATATAGCGGAATATTGACATATATAGTGATTCTATTATAATAGAATTAACAACATTTATCAAAAATAGTTAAGATTATTCAACATTATATACAGAGAGAAGAAAAATATGGATAATAGAGATAGAAAAAGGAAAAGGCTAGGCGATCTATTGGTAGATGCTTCGGTAATTTCGCAGGAGCAGCTCGTCTCTGCATTAAATAAGCAGAAACTGAGTAAGAGTAAAAAGCTGGGAGAGTTGCTGATAGATTTAGGGTTTACCAATGAACTTCAAATCGCTTTTGCGCTTAAGGATCAATTACAATATGATGTAGTTCAGCTATCTGCAATCCGCATAACGGATGATGTTTTAAAGCTGATGACGGATAAGTCCTTACTTCGTAAATATTCTTTAATACCGTTTGCTTATAGCTCAAAGAATCCCAACATACTAAAAGTTGCAATGGCGGATCCAATGGATATTATTGCAATCGATGATTTAGGTATTTTAACAAATCACGTTATTGAACCCGTCATTGCAACACCAACTGATATTGCTGCAGCAATTGATAAGTATTACGGTCAGGAAGAGATACAAAAAGTTGCTGATCAATATTCTCAAACTAGACAGCAATCCCTTCAACAAGGAGAAGAACAGAATGCTGCTTATGAAGCGGATTTGAACAGCTCCCCAATTGTTATTTTAGTTCGATCAATTATTGAACAAGCTGTTCGCCAACGTGCCAGTGATATTCATATTGAGGCTCTTGAGAATCAAGTTCGAGTTCGTTATCGTGTCGATGGTGTGTTAGATGAAGCAATGACATATCAGGTGGATTTGCTTCAGGCCATTGTTGCGAGAATCAAAATCATGGGTGAATTAGATATTTCCGAGAAGCGAAAACCACAGGATGGACGTATTACCATTATAGTGGATCGTAGAGAATATGATATCCGTGTATCCATACTTCCTACAGTATTTGGCGAAAAAGTCGTAATGAGAATTACGGACAAGAAGACCTTAAGTAGATCTAAGGACAAATTAGGATTCAATCAAGAGGATCTTACCAAATTTGATAAGCTATTGGCACACCCGCATGGAATGCTATTGGTAACAGGACCAACTGGAAGTGGTAAATCAACGACTCTTTATACCGCTTTAAGTGAGTTGAATACAAATGAAGTTAATATCATTACGGTCGAAGATCCTGTAGAAGCAAATATTGATGGGGTAAATCAGGTTCAAGTTAATACGAAGGCGGAAATGACCTTTGCTAATGTCCTCCGTTCCATTCTTCGACAAGATCCTGATATTATAATGATTGGAGAGATTCGAGATACTGAGACGGCTGAAATTGCTGTTAAAGCATCCATAACCGGACATTTGGTTGTAAGTACTCTTCATACGAATAGTGCGGCAAGTACAGTTACTCGTCTTGCAGATATGGGAATTGAACCATATTTAATTGCAGATGCTACGATTGGTATTATAGCGCAACGTTTGGTAAGAAAATTGTGTGAATGTAAACATTTACATAACACAACAAGTTTAGAAAAACACTACTTAGGAGTTGATCCTGACCAGGAACTTCAAGTCTATAACCCAACAGGCTGTAATCTTTGCAATGGAACAGGATATCACGGAAGAATCGGTATCTATGAAATCATGCCGGTAACGAACAAACTAAAGGAAATCATTATAAAGAATGGTTCAGCTGCAGATATACAGGAAGCTGCGCTAAGGGATGGTATGCATACGTTAAGAGAAAGCGCAAAGGGATATGTACTTCAGGGTATCACTACGATTGCTGAGATGAAGAGATTAACAATGGATGATATTGAATAGCGAATAGGAGGCATGACATACAATGCATATTGATGATTATTTAATTAGGGCTAAGGCACTTGGAGCTTCCGATTTGCATATTACAGTGGGCGTGGCACCGACCTGTCGTGTAAATGGAGATTTAGTAGCGATAGAAGAGGGCTATTTAAAGCCGGCAGATACCGCCGAACTTATCGAACCACTTTTTCAGGAATATACGAAAAAGGTGTTTATTGAGAAAGGTGAAGTGGATTTATCTTATTCCATTCCAGGTGTAGGGAGATACCGTGTGAATATATTTCGTCAGAGAGGCTCCTTGGCTGCAGTAATACGTCTAGTAGAGTCCAATATTCCTAAACCTCAGGAACTGTCCCTTCCTCCCTCAGTAGTAGAACTTACTAAGAAAAAGAAAGGGTTAGTATTGGTAACTGGTCCTACCGGAAGTGGTAAATCAACTACTTTAGCGTCCTTGATAGATATCATCAATGCTAATTATAATTCCCACGTTATTACCTTGGAGGATCCAATTGAATATCTTTATTCACACAAGAAAGCGATTGTAAACCAAAGAGAGATTGGATTGGATTCGCAAAGTTTTTCGACAGCAATTCGTTCGGCGATGAGAGAGGATCCTGATGTTATCTTAGTAGGTGAGATGCGTGATTTGGATACCATTTCAATTGCAATTACTGCAGCGGAGACAGGTCATCTGGTATTTTCAACTTTGCATACAACAGGAGCAGCGAATACGATTGATCGTATGATTGATGTTTTTTCGCCACATCAACAACCACAGATTAGAATTCAATTAGCATCCGTTTTGGAATGCGTAGTTTCACAGCAGCTAATTCCAACAATTGAAGGGAGAAGCAGAGTGGCAGCTTTTGAAGTAATGCATGTTACTCCAGCGGTTCGTAATCTGGTAAGAGAGCAAAAAACGCATCAGATTAATTCGATTATTCAAATTAATAAGAAGATGGGAATGCAAATGATGGATGATTCTATCTTAGAGTTATACCTTAAGGGTATGATTAGTTCTGAAAAAGCATTATCCTATGCAACAGATACGGCATATATGGAACGAAAAATAATTTAATAAATTTGGATGAAAAAGTAAAATAATGGGTAGATTCCGTTTTTGATATTGACAAGTCAATAGGAATATAGTACGATAAATGTTATGAATCGACAAGACACTAAAATATATAATACTTCCAAATTTTGTAAATTATGATGTTTAAGACAACCCAATTTGACATATAATGTTTGCTCCGAAGAGATACGTAGGAAGAAGAGGATATGTTTCATGGCTAATTTTCAATTTACAGCTATCAATGATAAAGGAAAACAAATAAAAGGTTCGATAGAAGCAATGACCAAAGAGAATGCAATAGCTTCTTTGAAATTAGAGGGAAAGCTACCTCTTAAGGTGGTGGAAGAGAATATCTTTAATAAGGATGTTTCCTTTGGTATTAGTCCATCGGTTAAAACAAAGGATATTGCAGTTTTTTGCAGGCAGTTTTATAGTATTATCTCTGCGGGTATTCCAATTCTTAGAGCGTTGGACATGCTTGGTGAACAGACTACTAATAAAAAACTAGCCAAGGCAATTATGGAGGTTAAGAGTTCCATTGAAAAGGGAGATACGCTAGCTAATTCTATGGAAATGAGGGATGATGTATTTCCATCCATATTGATTAACATGGTAGAGGCCGCGGAAGCGTCCGGTAGTTTAGAAACTTGTTTTAACCGAATGTCTATCTATTTTGAAAAGAGTGCTAAGTTAAAAAGTGTTGTTGCAAAGGCAATGATATATCCGATTTTTGTATGCGTTGTGGCAATTGGTGTTATTGTTCTTATGATGATGGTAGTTATCCCGAACTTTACTAGTATGTTTAGTGATATGGGGGCGTCGCTTCCGCCTTTGACGGTTGGGGTTGTTAATATGAGTCACTTTTTTGTAAATTATTGGTACATATTATTATTTGTAGTAGCGTTAATTGTAATACTCCTTCGAATATTTGCTTCAACAGAACAGGGAGGACAATTTTTTTCTACAATTGTCTTGAAGATGCCACTTTTTGGATCTCTTACCGTTAAATCAGCCTGTGGCAATTTTAGTAGGACAATGAGTTCATTGATTTCTTCCGGTATCACCTTGCCGAATGCAGTTGCTATCACCGCCAAAGGAATAAAGAATGATATAATCCAGAAAGCGTTGACCGATGCGAAAGCTGAGATAGAAAGAGGAATTCCGATGTCGGTACCATTAGAGAAATCTGGAATATTCCCTCCTCTTTTATATAACATGACAGAAATTGGAGAAGAAACTGGTAATTTGGAGAGTATGCTTACCAAAGCAGCTGATTATTATGAAGAGGAAGTAGAGACAGCAACAGCAAGCTTGGTAGCAGTAATGGAACCACTTATGATTATCGTATTAGCCCTGATTGTTAGCGTAATACTGGGAGCGATCTTCCAGCCGATGATGTCAATCTACAGCTCTGTTGAGGGTGCATAAGATTTTTAATATGAATTAACTAATTGTGGTGAGCAATTGTTAAGATACATGAGATTTAAAAAACAAAATGAGAAAAGGGGAATAATTTTATGAACAAAAAGAAAAACAACAAAGGTTTTACCTTAGTAGAATTAATCGTAGTTATGGCAATTATGGCAATTTTGATTGGTGCATTGGCTCCTCAGGTTGTTAAGTATGTAGAGAAGGCTAGAGAGTCTAAGGATGTACAATTAGAACAAACATTATTTACAGCTGTACAAACTGCTATTAATTCATCTCAAGATGCGGTACCAGATATTACTGCTTCAAAATTGGATGCATTAACTGCAACAGGTGCTAATGCAACAGTTGCTAAAATTGGAGCAGAAGTTAAAGAACTTATGGGTTCAGCGTTGGATACAGATACTGAAATAACTGCTAAATGTAAATCTAAAAAAGGGTCAGATACTGCGGGAATAGTAATTACTTATACTGCTTCAACTGGTTCTATTAGTGTAAAGCTAGGTACCCTTGATCCGATAACCAATTAATATTTTATGTAACTCTACAGGAGCTACGCTCCTGTAGAGTTAACTTATATTTTTTTATCACAGCACTACCTTATTCAACCATAATTTATACCAACATTTCTCTGAAAGCGAGTAGCCTATGATCATTACCATAATTATAACTGCTATCATCTTAATATACGGAGTTCTCATTGGAAGCTTTCTTAATGTTTGTATTTATAGAATACCGCGAGGGGAAAGTGTTGTGCATAGCAGATCGCATTGCATGAGCTGTGGTGCAACCTTAAAAAACCGGGATTTGTTTCCCGTTATCAGTTATATGATTTTAAAGGGTAGATGTCGTAATTGTGGTGAAACAATCAGTATTCAATATCCACTGATTGAGTTTTTAAACGGAGCCATCTATGTCATAATATTTCTTACTAGAGGGTTACCGGGAGTAGCTGACAGATCTCTGGAGTATCATTTGACAAGTGTTTTATTTTGCTTAGTAACATCAGCACTGATAGCAATCAGTGTGATAGATTTTCGAACCTATGAAATACCGGAAAAAATTAAATTGTTTCTTTTAGTGGCAGGGCTTATAAGGATTGGACTGGATTATCGCAATTGGGGACTATATCTTATTGGCTTTTTTTGTGTAAGCACCTTTTTATATGTGATATTTTTACTATCGGGTGGAAAAGCAATCGGTGGTGGAGATATAAAACTGATGGCAGTCGCAGGAGCGCTAATTGGATGGAAGAACATTCTATTAGCATTGTTTCTAGGATGCCTTCTTGGTTCTATTCTACATATTATAAGAATGAAAATAAGTCACGCAGATCGAATGTTGGCAATGGGTCCTTATTTATCAGCAGGCATATTTATTGCAATGCTGTATGGGGATCAATTAATTAAGTGGTATCTGAGTGCATTTTTATAGAGAATTTAATGAATTTACATAATACATGGTTGTCATGTTTCAAATTAGATGTAGGAACTGCCTAAGTGCAGAATGGAGGCATTAATGGGTACAAAAGTTATTAGCTTTGAGATAGGGACAAAGGTCACAAAAATCTGTGTCACTAATTATAAACAGAAGAATCCCAAAATATATCAAACAATTATGATTGATACACCGGCTGATGCAGTAGAAGACGGTTATATTAAAGATATAGAGACTTTGGCATCTGCAATTAATGTAGCCTTGAAGAAGGAAAAAGTAAATATCACTCAGGCGATTTTTACAATATCATCCTCAAAGATTGTAAATCGAGAAGTTACTCTTCCTTATGTTAAGGAAAATAAAATCAAGGATATTATTGAAGCGAACGCGACTGATTATTTCCCAATTGATGTAAAAGAATATAGTCTTTCCTATATCATAATGGAACGTGTAATTACAAAAGAAACTAAGAATTATCGTCTCTTAGTATTGGCTATACATAGTAATCTTTTAATGACGTATTATCGTCTTGCAGAAATCTTAAAGCTCAAGATTGTCTCCATTGATTATGTTGGCAATAGTGTACATCAGATATATCAACACGAAGCTACCCAAGACATTGGTATGTTCGTGCAGATTAATGAGACGAATACAATGGTTAATGTACTTAAGAAAGGCGTATTAGAACTTCAAAGAGTAATTCCTTATGGCTATGATTCCATTGTTAATTCAATCGTAGAGAATAAGCAATTGAAGATTAATCAAGAGGATGCGATGACTGCACTTATGGAGAAAACGTATATTAACAATAATTTTTCTCCAAAGAATAACTATTATAATCCGATAGAGCAGACAGATGAAGATGTTAATATTGATCCTACAATTGAAATTACAGAATCATTGCGTTATTTAATTAGTAACCTGATTCGTATTGTAGATTATTATGGTTCAAAGAGAAAGGATTCTAGAATCCAAAACATATATCTTACAGGGCAGGGAGCTCAAATTCTTGGTTTGGAACGATTATTTGCGAATGAAATTGGGATTGACAGTAAGACGATTCTATCATTTCAAGGAATATCATTTGCAAATCCTGAAGTTGCAAAACAATTTGCAAAGTATGATTTTACCGCTACCGCTGGCGCGAGTATAGCACCCATCGGTATGGTTCCTATGAAATACATGGAGAATGTCACTCGTAAGAATGATATGGTTGCGGTTATTACAATAAGTTCCTTAGTGGCCTTGACTTCTCTTGTTCTTTGGTTTATCTCTAGTCAACAACTTTATGATGCCCAAAAGGATAAAGCAAGGCTAACCAAAGAAATAAATAATATGGATAGCATTAATGGTATCTATTCAGAGAATTTAGAGTTAAAGGGGAAAAACACCGGACTAGAAACGCTAAAGGCATTATGCTATAGCAGTAATGAAAACTTACTTCCACTTATCAAACAATTAGAAGAGAAACTACCTTCTGACGTGACGGTACATTCTATCAGCACAACAGGTAATGAAGTTCTTATGAATTTTACCGCTGACTCTAAAGAAATAGCTGCTATGACATTAACTCAAATTAAGAAAATTGAAATTATAGACTCCGTTAAATCAGTAGGCATAGCCGAAGATAAAGATGACATCGGAGCGACTACTTTAAGCTTTTCTGTATCTGCAAATTATGTGATACCGAAACAAAATACAGAGGAGGCCAAATAGTATGAAGAAAATCAAAATTTCTAAAAAGGACGTAAAGCTACTGCTTATTGTACTATCACTGGCATTTCTTTGGTTAACCTATTCGTTTATCTATAGTGATAATATGAAGAAGGTGGATGTGGTTAATGGCGATATAGACAAATTGGAGAATAGATATTCTGATCTTCAAAAGAAAGTAAATGATAAAGAAAAAATTATTAAAGAAAATAATTCATTACAACAAAACTTTGATTTAATGGTTAAATCTTATGGCAATGGTGCCAGTGAAGAGAAAAACATTATATTTCTAAAAGCACTTGAAGATAATACAGCAATGGAAATTAATTCTGCATCCTTTTCTGATCCAATCATACTATTTAACGGATCAAATATGGTTGTGGATAAATCTCAAAGCTCTGATTTGAAAACTGCCACCAATGAATTATCAAAGGCAACTGGAGATAAACCTGCTACTGAAAACATAAATCAGATCGATGCAAAAAAATTAGAGGGACTGAAAGATCTTAGCGGTTATTGTGAAACCATTTCAATTACCTTTCGTTCTACTTATGATGGTTTTAAGAAATGCTTGGATTATATCAATAATTATCCGGAGAAATGCAATGTTGGAGATGTGACAGCCTCTTATGATACAGAAACAGGGAATATATCCGGAACGATGATAATTAACATGTATCATTTGAAGGGAAAAGGAGTGACCTATCAAGCACCGGAAATTGGAGAGGTAGGGATTAGCACGAATAATATCTTTGGAACAATTGAAATACCAACAAAGAATGATAAGAATGGACAATAAATACAGAATAGAGATCATTTTGACCGAAAGAGGAATAAGTGTGGACAACAACTTGTTTGCTTCGTAAATTTATGACAGCAAGATGTAAGGGGGTGTAAGGATGAAATTGCAGGACAACAAAGGTTTTTCACTGATTGAAGTACTTGTTAGTATCGTAGTACTTGCAATTTTATTCGTTACTGCAATGAATGCATTTGCTTCTGTTGCTAAAGTGAATACTAAGGCGAATGTTGAACAAAAGGCTGCAACCCTTGCACAAAATGTTTTGGAATCACTAGAGACGTTATCTCTGGAGACGACAATTAGTCAATTTCATGGGACAAGCTTTGAGATCATCAGCAGTAATTTAAGTGATGGAGCTAATGGTTATTATTCGATTCAAAATAGTGATTATGGCGAATATATGGTGAGCGATTCCAAGTATATACCGGCTACAACAGTATATTTAAATAATACAAATCGAAAAGAGTATTATTTGGCTATAAAGAATGTAAATGATCATGGCTCAGTATTTGATGTAATGATTAAATTAAATACCGGTACGTACAGTGATACGAAATATGTTGATACTATGAATAATTTTGCAATGCCAAACCTATTAAAGTTGGATGAGAGTAAGGTTGCAATCATTGACTTAAAGAATGATTATGATTCGGTAGCTTTCTCAAATTTTGCATCTCAGTATATCAGCTTTTTGGATGGTCAGCCAATTCCAAGTCAGCCACCGTCTAACTTAAGTGATAATATAAAAACGTTAACGAATAAAACGATAACCTTAAGTGTCCAAAAAAACAATGCTCTTTCCTCCTTAAATGTTAAGGGTAATGTGAGCTATGCAACTAAGCTTGGTAGTGGAGCATATGAAAAATCATATACGGATGGTACCGATGTGTTTAATGGATCCAATGCAATAGCTGCAGGAGCAGCAATAGACGGCAATGTGTACTTGTTTTATACACCTTCGATGTTTACCGGGAAAGATAGCATAAAAATAAACAATACTGGAACCAAGATTAATTTCTATTTGGTTAATCAGAAAAATGATCTTGCAACTAATATCAATGTGACGACGAATGATTCTAACGGTGGATTAACTACGGTATATACGAATTATCAAGGAACCTTGATTAATGGCATTGCAGCGACCAATAAAAATCTTTATACCCAGCAGAATATGAACCATCGTATTTATGATGTCACTGTGTCTATTTATCCAAAGGGTACTGTTGATTCAAAGGTATTAGATAAGGCATATGTTACCTTTCAATCCGCGAAGGAGAATTAATTATGGAGCAATCAGAACGTATTAAGTTGAATAATAAAGGTGCATCATTAATATTTGTAATTATTAGCTTTGTTTTTATTGCAACCTTAGGAACGATAGTAATATCTGCTGCACTTACTAATATTGAGATGAAAAAAATTCATAGGCAGTCAAAACAAACCTTTTATTCTGCTGATCAGGCGTTGAATGAGGTAAAGGTAAGCCTAACAGAAGAGGTTGCATCCTCAGTGGCGACCGCATATGAAACCGTACTTAGTAGATTTTCATCCTCAGATGAAGCCACAAGAGAGGCTTTATTCCAGAATACATTTGTAGATCAGATGAAAGCAAAACTAAGTGTTAATATAGTTAGTGAAATTGAATGTACGAAATTCAATCAAGTATATTTGAAGGAAATGAAATTTAATACAACAACTGGTAATGGAGCTAAAGTGGTATCCAATAAATCGAATGGTAGGCTTGGCTTTGTTATAGCTGACGGCAAAAGTGTAACAATTACCGGATTAAAGGTAATATATTATAACAAGGGGTATGTTACCTCTGTTTCATCCGATATTAAGATATTATTTCCTTCAACAGCACTTATTTCGCCTATGCTAGCAGTGGATAGTAAGCCATACATTAACTATTCCTTGATTGCTAACAAGGGTATATGGGCCACTACCAGCTCCCATGTCGTTACGGGTTACGTATATGCAGGGCAAGATGGAATTAATGTGAGTAATGAATCTAATTCACTTAACCTACAGGACGGAACTGTGATATCAGCTGGTGATATCACGATAAAGGATAAAGGCAAACTTAACATCAGTGCCAATACGTTTGAGGTATGGGCTAAGAATTTGGTTACCACTCAAACCAGCAAAACAGATCAACCAATGAAATCAACTGATTTATCAATCACAGGAAAAACCTTTGTTCAGGATGATCTAGTTATCAATGCTTACAATAGTAATGTCAATCTCAGCGGCGAATATTATGGTTATAGTCATGGAGATAGTGCTAATACAAATAGTGCGATTACAATTAATATGGCGAATGCTTTTTTAAAAATGGATTTGTTGACAAAGCTTTCTTTGGCAGGAAGAGCATATCTAAGCTTTAATAATGGCTCTGTTTCCTATGATTCAGATTCCGCTTTGGGTCTTTCTAGTGGGGCGAACCATGATGTACAAACAGGTGAATCATTATCTGTTAAGGGAAGTCAAACTGCGTATATGATACCTGCCAATTATCTGGCTGTTGGACATAACCCTGTCAGCTGGAGTGAATACAAAGATTATTACAATAGTGGAACACCAATGTACCATATTACAGAAGCAGATGTTGTTTTTAATGTACAATCAATTCCGGAGGGTGAAAGAAAACTATCGGATTACATAGATATCAATGATCCCGTAAACTTGGTATTTTATAAGTTTGGTACAGAATCCAATGTAGTATATTATTACTTGAAATTTAAAACAGACAAGCTTGCTACCACTTATTTTAAGAATTATAACATTTGTTATCCGGAGAAGGTTTATAATAACTTTCCAATTAACAAGATTATTGTTAACTCTGTAGCAGGCACTTATATAACTGCAGGTAACTTGATTACCTATAATACGAATGCGAAGGTACTTCAAGGAAACAATGTTGATTTTGAAACATCATATGCAAATCAATATAATAATCTAACCCATACTTTGCAGAAATATGTTGCAAGTTCAAAATCCGTATTTGAAAATGTGGTAAATGTTCAGAAGGTGAAGCAAGATGCATCTCTCGGTACTTTAAAGAATATTGCAGATGATGTACTTGATGATGGGACGACACACTACACTGTTAAAATCATTAATGGAGATTATACATTAAATGAAGTAGGGAAACAGGGTATTATTATTGCAACCGGCGATGTTAATATTAACTATTCCTTTACGGGGTTAATTATATCAGGTGGAACTATAAAGCTATTAGCAAATGCAAATGTTACTAGAAATACAAGTTTGATTAATATGATTTTAGATAAAAATCCTGATTTATATGATTATTTCATCGATTTAAGTAAATCAGAAAATACAGAAGATGACTGGAATGCACTTAATATAGCGCAATTAATTTTTTATGAGAATTGGAGAAAAAATTAAATTGACCGGAGGAAAATTGACATGAGGGATAATAAGGGCTTTACTTTAATAGAACTTATCCTAGTTATTACAATTGCAGCTATACTGGCAGGCGGATCATTGATGTCCTTAAAGTATTTATCCTATGCTAATGTTAATAAGGTAACAGAAAAGATTGATTCCTCCTTAACGAAGCTTCAAATGGATACGATTAGCAAGGCTTATCCATATGGATATCTGGCGATTGAGTGGGATAACACCGAGCAAGTTTATTATCTGACAATGGCTACCTCAACCAACGAGTTAACGCAAGCAAACTGGTCAAGCGCGGCGAAGACAATTGTTAGCCGTAAAAAAATTGCAGATAAGAAGATAACCATAACCTATGTTGACTTAGGCGAAGGATCAAGTAAAGTTACGTTAAGAGATACAGTTCCAGTTTTATTAATTAGCTACAAACCTGATTCAGGGGCATTTTTAAGCCTATGTAAACAGATTGATGTTACGAATGAAAGTAGATCAAGTACAATTCATATGGTAAATATGACAGGAAATCATTATGTAGATTAGAAGGTATGACTAAATGGTTCTGTTCCATAATGGTTTATGAGAATGAAATAACATAATAGATAAAAGAGGAGATGTTGTGGATGGGAACAACGAATTCTAGGGTAAATGCTCCTATCAAACAAAACCGAGGACATTTATTAGATAGAAACAGTGAATTAAAGCATAATAACCAAGGTTTTACTTTGGTTGAACTATTGGTGGTTATGGTTATAACAACATTTGTGATTGCAATGGTTGCAATGTTTATTTCGATGGGATCTAGAAGTTACAATCATGCGAGTAATGATATAAAATTACAGATGATGTCCCAAACGGTAACAAATCAATTGGACGATATTATTATAGAAGCCAATTGGGTGGAGAAAAAAACACTTTCTACAGAAGTGACTGCGTTCGTGATATATGCTAGTTCTAACATTAGTGTAATTTTTTTCGATAGTAAAACAGAAGAAATTTATATGAAGGATGGCTTTATACAATCAGATATTCTTAACCTAACAGCTGCAGCCTACAATAGAAAAGAGAATTTAATGTCCACTAATATAACAGAATTTAATTTGATTCAAAATAGAACAGAGAATGAAGAACAATTAAAGATGAAAATGGTTAATGGTACAGCATCCTACACTACAACGCATACGATAGCACTTCGTAATAAAATGGAAGAACCGTAAGCATTATTTTAAGATTCGGTAAGATTTGCATCGCTGTGTGTACTGATTAATCAATTGTATTAATTGATAGAAAAGAGGGATTTGATATGAAGAAAATCATTATTAGTTTAGCAGTTGTATTCATTTCTATAACTTCATTGGCTCTATGGAACTTTTGTATTAAACCCGATAGCAAAAGTGAAAAACATGCTTCTGCTGCAGCTATGATAGGGTCAGATCAACAAATATCCTTACCTTCAGGAAAAGGTGAAAAGGGCAGTGATACAAATCCATTCATCATACTCGAAATTGTTCCTTATGAAGGGTATGCGGAGATAGGATATTCGATACAAGGCTCAGAACCAATCCCTATGGATCAGTTGAGGTTTAATCAAAATGGTAATCTATCATATACTAATTTATTAAGTACAACACAGATAGTTGAATATTCCATGGATATTGCGGCCTCAGAAGTAAGTTCTACTAATACGTTTGGAAAGTGGTATTTATTCTCCACTGGAAATCAATATGGTTATTTTAAAAAAGTGGATACCGGAACAGGTAATTTTAGCATAACACTTTCTTCAGATGGAAAAACAGTAACCTCTTATAAAAAAGAAATAGGTGATTATGTTTGGGTGTTCGCTCAATATAGTTGGGATGCTTCTTCGCTTCCTGAAAACTATCAGGCGGGACAGACTTATTATAAATATACACGTACAGGAAACAGATATCGTCGTGATTGTTATTCCTATAATAATTTTGATTACTTTAAGAAAAATGTACTTGAGTTGACAGATCCGGCTCAAATAGCAAATTATAAAACAATTGTCATTACAATTACTCCAAAAAATCTTAACCTACCATGTAATTTTGGATTAATAGATCGTGCTGATTTAATTGATTTTTCTCCTGTGTCACATGACAATAACTTGGTTGATAAATGGGAATTTTATAATGATTCATTAAAAAAGACAAGACCTAACACAGGATTTTTGAATAATGATTTGACATGGGAAACAACAGTGGAGATTTTGCGAAAAGCCTCTGTGGATGATCGTATTGCCCCAATCATTTTTGATGTTACGGTATATACAAACGATAATAGTTATGGAGGTAATATCACTCCGACAAAGTATTATTCAACCAATGAACTGGTTAGTGGACTTAGTGCTAAAGGTTATTTGAATAATGTAGCAAAACTCTATATGATTATGCAACAGATGCATCCAGCCAAATTCTATAATGAGTATATTAAGACCGGGTTGGTTAAATCAGTTTTGATTAAGAATAATGGTAATAATGTGAAAAATGGAACAGTAAATCTTACCACCGGTTATTACCGAGAGCAAGATACCAGCTATAATAGTAATACCGTATATCAGCTAAATGCAGCGAATTCAGCTGCAATATGGAATAGATACACATTTCTACCCTATAATTTGTTCAAAAAACCTAGTGGTGCTTTTGACAATAGTGTATGGAAGACCATTGGGATTGATTACAATTTTATGGAGGGTGGTTCCTCTAACTTAAGTGTAAGGAATAATTTGTATTCCTATAATGGGGACTGTTCCTTAACTCAGGATTTTGTTACCGGCAGTAAGATTGGATATGATGCTTATCGTAAGGATGCTTTTGATTATTATAATATGACATCAGGATCAATTTCACCTTCCTTAGCAATTAAATTTATTGTGAAATCAAGTGCTAATGCACCTGTTTATACAAAATCAACCTTGCGTATTCTTGAGATTGAACCATGTAACGATTTTATTTGGGATGGAAGTACATACGCAAACCAATATTTTAAAAAATTTGTCCCTAATTTTTCAGGGAGCCTTACAGTTACAAAAATGACATCGTCTGAATTTATCGGAGATCTTGATGATCTCAATACAACCTATGACTTAATTTTCTTTGGGTTGGAAGATGATGTTATGAAACAAGATACCAGCGGAATTACCTTATATAATGATCCCAATATGAAGGGGAGAGTATATAGTCATAACGGCGATTTGGTAAAGATTGATGATGATGACAGTAATAATAATAATCAAGGGAAAGATCCTAACGGCAATGCTGAAAGCACGAAAGATGATGCAAACGATCGATTCCTTGGGTTACCAGGCACAAGTAGTCCAGCTGACACCTATCGTTACTCCGGTAATGATATAACGAATCTTAAACTTGAGGATTTGAAAAATTTTATGACAGCTGGTAATCCGGTAATTCTCGATAACGGTTATTATACATCGAGTAGCAGAACTTCTATTAATACCACAAAGATAGATCCGAATTCAAATATGTATAATTTGACAAACCTTAATCGTACTACCTTCCCACAACTCTTTTATGCAGATGGTATTTCTACACAGAAGGTGGAAGACCAATTGACAAAAGTGACCTGTAAAATAGTATTTGGTGATACAGAGAATAAGCTTAATCCCGAAGATAGCTATCCGGTAGTATATAAGGATAAGACGAAGGCAGGAAATGAAAATTTGACAAATTCTCAAATCTTTATTAATGGAGATAACTCGAGTTTTAGAACCTTACATTATAATTTCTATATCAAGGATAATGATGATTCTGCAGCAACTTATACAGTTAAATTGTTTATCGATATTAATGCAGACGGAAGATTTGATGAAACAAAAGAAAATGTAAGTAACTTAAATATAATGACGGGTGATGGCGATGCAGAAGATTATGATTCTTTGAAACCGGGTGTAAATTATACCTTATCACGAAACCTTGAATCAAGCTTCTCAGGAATAATACCATGGAAATTAGAAATATACTCAAATGAATATCCTGATCAGGAAGTAAGAGATTCCGTAATAAACTATTGTGCATTAAAATCTACTTCCGCTACAAAAACACACTTAAATATTTTACATATCAAATCAACATCAACAGATTCTTTGAATTTTAATAATGCAATGATTAAGAAATACATTGATCAAGCGAATGGATATGATCTCAGCATAAAAGAGGTATCAGTCGCTACTTTATTAACGGATCTAAAGATTAATAAAGCAAAGCCGTATGTTTTCTCGGATGACGATGATGATGATAATCTCAATGGAGGTCCGGATGGATTTGATGATGATAACGATGGAATTTATGATTTTGATATGATTGTTCTCGGCATTGCGGATATGTATACGGATATCAGTGATAGCTATGTATTAAGTAACATAACTGAGTTTATTAATGAGGGTAAAACAGTACTTTTTACGCATGATACCACTTCTTATGTCAATAGTTTGAATGCGTATAGCTTTAATACAACGACAGCATACAGTAGAGGATATTATATTAATAAATGGTTTCGAGATTTCCTAGGAATGGATCGATTTGGAGCGACCTTTGATACTGCTCAGAAACGTATCGATGCAGGAAAGGATTATGCTTCTAATAAAACGGATTTTTCTGGCTATATACAAGGTTATTCAAATGGAAGCTTAGATCGTTATGCGGATGATGAGGTTGGTCAATTCGGTAGCCATATTAATGTTAAAATACCAATGGATTGGCAAATCTCCAATAAAGTAACTAAGTGCAATAATGGACAACTTACAAAATATCCATATGAAATTGATGATAGCTTTACCCCTGCAGGAACACACTCACAGTATTACCAATTAGATATGGAGAATCCTAATATTGTAGTATGGTTCTGTTTGTCTGATAGTGCTTCGGATAAGTACTATAGCACAACACCGAACGATGTTCGTAATAATTATTATATATATAATTTGGGTAATGTAACCTATTCTGGAATGGGTCATACACCGGATATTACGGATATGGAAGCAAAATTATTTGTTAATACATTAATCGCGGCTTATAATGCTTCTGCAAAGCCGATCGAAATAGAGTTGACGAATAAGAATGTATCAAAGGATAGTAATGGGATCAATTATGTTTATGTTGATTATGATATCTATGATACTACCAACGCTTATGGTAAAGAGGTACAAAAGGATGCAAGCTCACAGTTCCAAAGAATAAAATTCCGAGTAATTGACAACAATCTTTTATTGAATAAAACCATTACACTAAGTTACTATACTGTGAATATGGTGAATGGCAAAGAGGTTGAGACAAAAATCACCGGTTTAATTGCGAAAAGAGTAAAGAATAGTTCGCAGGTAACTACGAATGCGAATGGTGATATTGTTAATAGTGGTACTGAGTATTATATTGACATTCCACTATCCCAATTGCAGAATAATAAAATGCTGGTGAACAATAACTTTGCTACAAAAGTTAGTATACATTCCTTACTTACCTATGGTATTGGCGTCGATCGAACCCTATCATCGAAGCTTGATTTTATTTTGGCAAGAAGAGGATTGTTTGATTTGGATTAGTGTGTTAAAATGATTAGAGAAATTTGTTCCTATTACTAATTTTGGAGGCAGACATAATGAGAAGCCCAGCAAAAGAACTAATGAAAAAACTGTATAGTAAGCTAGTTACCCGAGAGATGATCACTTATATTATTGCAGGAGGCTTGACAACAGCTGTGAATTTTATCAGCTATATTGGCTTATGTAGGACGGGAATGTATTATCTTACAGCGAATACTTGGGCATGGGTGATAGCTGTATCCTTCGCATATGTGGTGAATAAGCTAGGGGTATTCTTAGCTAAAAGCTCAGGAGTAATGGAAGAAGCGATTAATATAATTAAATTTTTTGCATCTCGATTAGTTACTTTGGGAGTGGAACAGTTAGGAATGTTTTATTTTGTGAAACAACTTCATTTTCATAACCTTGCAGTAAAAGCAACCTTAGCAATAATCGTAATTATATTAAATTATGTATTTAGTAAATTATACATTTTTAAAAAACATACGCATAACCAAGTAGAAGCTTAATTAAAATCTAAATAGTTTGGGCGTGTCAACGATATACGGCACGCCTTTTTTCTTGTGTTAGTGATAATATCCATTTAGTCGTGTGTTGAAACAATTGAATTCAATAAAATAGAATGTGATAGAAATAATACGATGAAAAGATACTATAAGAAGAAAAAGAAATATTGTAATAATAAAAATGAAATATAGAAATATTGTAAAAGAAATATTGTATTGAATGAATATTCTGACTTTGAATTATTATTTTGTGGAGGTAACAATGAGTATAAAAGCAATTGTGAAAATAAAAAAAGGGGAAGCAAGATCCCTAAAAAGTGGCGGTTTGTGGATCTATGATAATGAAATTGATTCCATAACCGGTGATTATGAGAATGGTGATTTGGTATACGTTCATGATTTTGATGATTACTACCTTGGCTGCGGTTTTATAAATACCAATTCTAAGATTACAGTAAGGGTAATGTCAAGAATGAAAGGGCAGGAGATAGATCATGAATTCATAGCGATGCGGGTGAAAGCAGCTTGGGATTATCGCAAGAAAACAGTCGATACGAATAGTTGTAGAATTATATTCGGTGAAGCAGATTTTCTTCCGGGCTTGGTAGTGGACAAATTCGCAGACGTATTAGTGGTACAATCACTAGCACTAGGTATTGATCGAATGAAGCATGAAATTATTACGATTCTGAAAGAGGAATTAAATAAAGATGGTATCACGATCCGCGGAGTTTATGAGAGAAGTGATGCGAAGGTTCGTACGAATGAAGGAATGGAAAGAGTCAAAGGTTTCATCGGAGAGCCTTTTGATACGAAGGTATTAATTGTTGAAAATGGCGTGAAATATTATGTAGATATCGCAGAAGGACAAAAAACAGGGTTCTTTCTGGATCAAAAATACAATCGTGCAGCGGTTGCAAAACTTTGTAAAGACGCAAGAGTTCTCGATTGCTTTACGCATACGGGTTCCTTTGCATTAAATGCAGGACTTGGTGGAGCGAAAGAAGTAATCGGAGTAGATGCCTCTGAACTTGGAGTTGCACAGGCAACTGAGAATGCTGTATTAAATGGCTTATCTAATACAGTCAAATTTATAGCAGCTGACGTATTTGATTTGTTACCGGAATATGAGAAGAAAGGTGAACTGTTTGATATTGTTATTCTAGATCCACCAGCCTTTACTAAATCAAAGAGTTCTGTTAAGAATGCCATTAAAGGATATCGTGAGATTAATTTGCGCGCAATGAAGATAGTGAAGGATGGCGGGTATCTAGCAACCTGTTCCTGTTCCCACTTTATGACACCAGAATTATTCGCGGAAACGATTGGACAGGCTGCTAAGAATGTTAAGAAACGTATTCGCCAAGTGGAATATAGGACGCAGGCGCCGGATCATCCGATACTTTGGTCAGCTGAAGAATCCTATTATTTGAAGTTTTTTATATTCCAAGTAGTGAATGAGAAGTAAGAGATTAGAAGTAGGAGATTAGAAGTAAGAGATAAAAATTATGAGATAAGAAATAGGTAAAGACGCTGTAGATAGAAGAAATAATTAAGATCAAGAAGATTGAAGTAATAAGTAAGATCAAGCAGATTGATAAGAGTAAGTATATAAAGAGTATGAATAAAAGAATATGTATGGAAAGAGCGCGCGTATATGACTTATAAAGAAGCAAGGAATTTTATAAATCAATCCAATCAATACGGAAGTAAGCTTGGGTTGGAGTCGATAACAGAATTATTAAATCGATTGGATAATCCGCAGAATCGTTTAAAAGTAATCCATGTTGCTGGTACAAATGGTAAGGGTTCAACCTCAGCATTCCTTGCAACTATTCTTTCAGTACAAGGATATCGTGTTGGACGTTATAATTCTCCTGCTGTATTTGACTATCTTGAGATGATACAAATCAATTGTGGGGCTTGCCATACACCAGGAAAAGCCGAATACTTATCCGAAGAAGGAGTTATAAAGACGATTGAAATTATCGCTCCAATCTGTAGTGAGATGGTTCATGATGGGTTCTCTCACCCAACCACCTTTGAAATAGAGACTGCTATGGCATTATTATATTTATATTGGGAAAAGGTAGATTTTGCAGTGATTGAGGTTGGCTTAGGCGGAAGGCTTGATGCCACTAATGTGTTTGCGAATCCACTTTGCAATATTATAACCTCTATTAGTAAGGATCATATGCAATATCTTGGGGACACCTTACATGAAATTGCATATGAAAAGGCAGGGATTATAAAGAAAGACGCCAAGGTAATAACCTGTAATACCAACGCTGAGATACTTGATGTAATTCAACAGGAATGTAAAACACAGAGCAATTCCTTAATTATCTCAGATATTGAAAAAGTAAGCAATATACATTATTCCTCTGGATTAACAAGCTTTGTGTATCATGAGAAAGAATATCAGATAAGACTTTTAGGAGAATATCAGATAAAGAATGCGATTGTTGCGATTGATACAGTGAACCAGCTTCAAGAATTGGGATACCCGGTAAAAGGTAGTTCAATAAAAGAAGGCCTACTTAAAACTGTATGGGGTGGAAGGTTTGAAATACTAGCACATAACCCTTATTTCATTATTGATGGAGCACATAACGAGGATGCAGCTTTGCAATTAAGAGCTTCAATACTACGTTATTACCCAGAACAACGAAAGCTATTTATTCTTGGGGTATTGGCGGATAAGGATTATTCGAAGATTTTGGAACTTACAGCAGATATGGCCAGTGTAATTCTAACGGTAACACCGAATAATGATAGAGCATTACCCTCTTCGCTATTAGCGAAAGAGAGTAAGCAATATACCAAGGGAGAAGTAATTGATGCAGGATCTGTAGATAAGGCTGTGAAATTGGCATATGATATGGCGAAGGATGAGGATATCATAATCGCATTTGGCTCCTTATCCTACTTGAGTGAAGTGAGGACGAATATTATACAACGGATTCGTTAGTTATATTATTAAGGGGGTTAATTAGTTTCAGTACTCATTGGACTCTTTCGTTTCAGTCTCAGTGGGCTAAAGAGTTTTAAAGTATAGAGTAGTAGTTCGTTATATTATTCAACGCATGATACTGCATGATTCTACTCTCTTATTTGCTAGGGATAAGTTCAGATACCTCTCTTCCGCCATCTGCAATCACTTTGAAGATTTTAGAATGTTCATAGTTATTGAAGAAGACGTAGTTATCTGTAACATAAATATTTTTGTAAGAGCCTTTTAGAATGGTTTCTTTTTTCATTGTATCCAAGTTTAATCGACCAATTCGGTTGGATTTACCATCCCCTATCTGATAATAAAGATATTGTCCGGAATTCGTAATGTTATAGGTGGAACAGGTCTCATTGATTAATAATGTGGGGGCTGAACCATCTTTTTTCATGCGATAAATACGGTTCTTGTTTGCAGGATTGATGTAGTACACATAATTATCAAAAAAGATTGGATATTGATAGGCAGCGTTATACTTTGTGTGCTCTGTAAAGCTAGTTAATAACATCTCCATAATCGGTTGATTTTTTGCGGTGCCATAATAATATAAGTTATTATCACTTACCGAAAATGGTATTGTTGAGGAATGTGATAAGGTTCTTGAGTCTGTACCGTCTAGTTTTGTGCGTGCCATGTTCATTCCATCATCTACACTATATTGTTGATAGTATAAGTAGTTTCCGCTAAGCATTAGGTAAGAGGTGGGATTAGCAGTAATACATTTTAAACTGGTACCGCTTGTATTTAATCGATACAAACCACCATTATTAAATCTCATAGAAGAGGAATTATTCTCCACATTACTATCCGATTTAACATAGTAAATATAATGACTATCGGCATTAATATAAATTGCAGAATCAGTTGATATTTTTTTGATATTTTCACAAACAGTATTCATACTATAAAGTGAACCGTGATCATAATCGTTACTAAAATAAATGGTATCGCCTTTCTGACAAAAAAAACCTCCATTATATACGTTGCCTGCAGTATTACCACTTTCATTATCATTATTATAATAGGTATGACCTTTGCTATAATAGTAGGAACCCAGTACAAATATAATCGTGATTATAAATAGAAAGATAAACACTCGTTTTAAAGATGACAGCATTGTTACCTCCTTGTATTAAAACGCTTTTCCTTTGTAGCTTTATCTATATTCTGAGATATCGTGGAAGAATTAGAAAAACCTTATTTTTAATTATATATCGACGAAAATAAATATGCAACCAGTAAGATTGAGGTGAAAAATACCTATATAATACATAGTCTTTCTTGCATCGTGTCATTTATGATAGTATAATAAGGCAAATGATTTGAACTATAGATCGTATAAGATTGGTTGTTAGTATGAAGGAAAGAAAAATCTATACTTTGTGCCTGTGGTTCCAAGTTCACAGATACTGATGAAAGGCATGGTAATTGATATGGTTATTGACTTGCTAGAAAGTAGAAATAAAATTGATGAAGTAGACAAAAAAATTGTAGAATTATTCGAAACTCGTATGAAGCTTGCGATGGATATCGCTAATTATAAGAGAAGCGTTGGGAAACCAATTTTTGATGCGGTCAGAGAAGAAGAGAAGATTAAATCGCTTACAGCATTAACAGATAATGATTTTAATAAAAAGGCAATTGGTGATTTGTTTAAGCAGATTATGTCTCTTAGTCGCAGACTTCAATATACATTACTTGATAATTTGGAAAGCTTGGGAGCGCAAGATACGGATGCTATCCTTACTACCAAGGATACAAAGGTCGCATTCTTTGGCGAGATAGGGTCATATACCGAACAGGCGATGCTGGAACATTTTGAAGGTGAGGTTCAAGGCATATCCAAGAACACCTTTAAGGAAGTTATGCAGTGTGTTAAAGATGGAGATGTAGATTTTGGCGTATTACCCATTGAAAATTCCTCAACGGGAACAATTACTGATATCTTTGATTTGCTAGCGGAATATGATAACTTTATCGTTGGAGAACATGTAGTTAAGATAGAGCATTATTTGTGGGGAATTCAAGGTGCAAAACTCACAGATATCAAAAAGGTATATTCTCACCCACAGCCATTACTTCAATGTTCCGAATTCTTAAAGGGATATCCGGATATGAAAAAGATTGAATGGGGAAGTACCTCGGGTTGTGCAAGACTTGTTCTTGAGGAGCAGGATATTACGCAAGCTGCAATAGCCAGCAAGCGCGCAGGTGAAAGCCTGGGGTTATCGGTACTGCAAAGTAAGATTAATAATGAAGATAGTAATTCAACCAGATTTATTATCATCTCTAAAAAGAAAATGTTTGTAAAAGATGCTGTACGAACCAGTATCTGTCTTGAGTTACCTCATAAGAGCGGTTCCTTATATCACACGCTTTCTCATTTTATTTATAATAATGTAAATATGACTAAGGTGGAATCAAGACCCATTAATGGAAAAGCATTTGCCTATCGTTTCTTTATTGATATTGAAGGAAGCCTTGATGCTCCTGCAATAAAAAATGCACTTCACTGTATTAAGGAAGAGGCAATTGAACTCAAAATATTGGGTTGCTATATCCCGGTTCGATAAAATAAATGTTGATTCTTCAAAAAATTTTCAAATTATAAACACAAAGTGAACATATTTTATTGATAAACTATTCTTATCAAAACGAGATAGCAAGATGTGATTATAATAAATCTTGAGCATTTGAAAGGAGAGTTTTTACATGGATAACGAATTTAATAACAATCAATCAGATGATATAATTAATAATAATAATGAGCCTCCATTTATTAATAATATGGAGCCTTCTGTAGATCAGAGTCAACAACAAACAATTGATTATATCAATAATACTGGTGAATTTTATACGTATGATAATACCAATAGGATGAATGATGCTTCCAGCCAACCAATCATGCAAAACCCTAACTCGGATGTTAAGACAAAGAAAAGTAAGATAAAGAAAAGTAAAGCAAAGAAGAGTAGAGTTTTAAGAGCATTTCAGTTTACAGCTGTGGCAGTTGCATTTGGACTTGTAGCGGCAGTATCTTTTCAAGGATATTTATATGTGATGTACGGATCCGTGAATGGATCGAATAATATCGGTAAGAATGTGGCTGAAGTAAAAGAAAGTTTAGGGAATAAAGATACCATAATTCCTTCCCAAACCTCTACCTCAGGCGAGGTTGTAACTGATGTATCGGATGTGGTTGAGAATGTAATGCCTTCTATTGTAGCAATTACTTCTTCTGCAAACCAGACCACGCAGGATTTCTTCGGAAGAGAATTCTCACAACCTGTACAGGGAAGTGGTTCAGGGATTATCATTGGTCAAAATGATTCTCAGCTCCTAATTGTAACTAATAATCATGTAATTAACGGTGCTACCTCCGTTCAGATTAAATTTGCAAATGGAAAAACAGCATCCGCAACGATTAAAGGTGCTGATGCAAATGCAGATTTAGCAATATTATCAGTTAATACAAAGGAGTTACCAGCTGAAACCTTAAAAGCAATTAAAGTTGCAGTACTTGGTAAATCCGATCAGATTAAAGCAGGCGATATGGCAATTGCAATCGGTAATGCATTAGGGTATGGTCAATCTGTAACAGTAGGATATATCAGTGCAGTTAATAGAGAAGTAACCATAGACAATAAAACCATGAAGCTTCTTCAGACAGATGCAGCAATTAATCCTGGTAACAGTGGTGGTGCATTGCTGAATTCGAACGGAGAGGTAATTGGCATCAATTCCGTAAAATATGCTTCTGAAGATGTAGAAGGAATGGGATATGCAATTCCGATTTCCACTGCATTACCGATGATGAATGAGTTAATGAATCGCCAAGTTATTTCGGCTGATGAGAAAGGCTATCTTGGCCTTAATACGAAAGCTGCTCAGAATGTTACAGAAGAGTATTCAAAACGATTCAATCTGCCAATTGGTATCTATGTCAATGAAGTAGAGAATGATTCACCGGTTGCTAAAGCTGGTTTACAGCAAGGTGACATTATCACAGGAGTTGATAAAGTTGAGGTTAAGACGGTAGATGATTTAGCGAATGCACTTAGCTATAAGAAGGCTGGTCAAACGATTGATTTAAGAGTTCAAGTAAAATCGAATGGAAAATATGTTGAAAAGGTGTTAAAGGTAACACTTGGTAAGGGAAACTAGTTATCCTAAGTTAATTATTCAGAAGATTAATGCATTCTAATTAAAATAAAGCCATTAAGAGGACAGAATTAGACCGGCACCCAAAAGTTAGACCTAAAAATCTAACGATTGGGTGGTCGGTCTTTTTATGGCTTCTTTTTTGTGTATATAAACATAGAGCTCGTGAGAGTAAGAGGCACGAATTAAAACGTATCTGAATATACTATATAGAATCAATAACTCTGACGGTTAGTAACTGAATAGGGCAGGGCTTATAAGTTGATGTATAAATAGATTATTTAACCTACTTATTGCGTAATGCTTAGGATTATAATAATGATTTAAAATCATAATCTTTGCTCGCTATCTGAACTGACTGAGGGCTACTTGGAGGTTATTTATGAAAAGAAAGTTGATATGTGTACTGGCAGTTCTTAGTTTACTTGCAACATTATTCACCGGATGTGGGAAAAGTAGTGGCTTAAAAGAAATTACCTTGAATGAAGTGGCACATTCTATTTTTTATGCTCCAATGTACGTAGCAATTGAAAAGGGATATTTTAAAGAGGAAGGGCTAAAGGTTAAACTGGTCAATGGTCTTGGAGCTGATAAAACAATGACGGCCGTTATCAGTGGAAACTGTGATATAGGCTTCATGGGCCCTGAAGCAACGGTATATGTTTATAACGAGGGGCAAGATGATTATGTAGTGAACTTTGCCCAACTGACTCAAAGGGCGGGTAATTTCCTGGTATCCAAAGATAAAAGCGAAAAATTTACTTGGGATAATATTAAAGGGAAGACGGTCATAGGTGGTAGGGCAGGCGGTATGCCACAAATGATATTCGAGTATATCTTAAAGAAGAATGGTATTGATCCAAAGACAGATCTTAAGATAATTCAAAATATTGATTTTGGTTTGACTTCCCAGGCATTTTCCGCTGGAAAAGGTGATTATACCATCGAATTTGAGCCAGCAGCAACTGGTTTGGAATTGCAGGGTGATGGTAAAGTGGTTGCTTCACTTGGAGTAGAGAGTGGTAAAGTACCATATACCGCATTTTCAGCAAAGAAGAGTTATATTAAGAAGAATCCTGAAGTGATTCAGAGCTTCACGAATGCAATTCAAAAGGGACTTAAGTATGTTTCATCTCATACACCGGAAGAAATTGCAAAAGTAATTCAACCTCAATTCGCAGAGACAAAATATGATACCTTAGTGAAGATTGTGACCAGATATTATAATCAGGAGACATGGAAAGACAATTTGGTATTTGAAGAAGCTAGCTTTAATTTATTGCAGGATGTCTTAACGGATGCAGGTGTTATAAAAGCAAAAGCTCCTTATAGTGATCTCGTAAATACCGAGTTTGCTACGAAGGCAGCAAAATAAATGAATAGATTAGTATAGTAAAGGGGAAGTATCAAAATATATAAATAATATATTGATGCTTCCCCTTATACTTTTCTTATGCTTCTGAATCGGAATTATCATCTCCGGCTGTATCATCTTCATAGTCATCAAAATCATCGTCAAAGTCTTCAAGATAATCAGGATTCATATATCTGTATACCGCATAAGCGATTGCGGCAACGGCTGCAACAGCACCAACAATTGCAAGAATTAACATAATTGTATGTCTTTTCTTTTCGCAAGGATCTTTTCTGTGCATCAGTTCTCCTAATTTCATTGCATTTAAAAGCTCATCAATTTTATTACCCATGATAACACTTCCTTTCTCGATTATTCTTAATTAAACTTCATGTGATATCGCTATCACAAAATGAATCATTCATAGCAGTGTAATACATCATATTATAATATACTGATTAAAGTATATCACACTTCATAATCATATACTATTATGATTAGCATTAATGAGAAAATTATGCAACATTACAATTAATCAATTTTTTTTAAGTTGGCGAAGGTAGAAAGAAGTTTTTTGATTCCAAAGTTCGGGAAATCAACAGTCACTTCATAATCTTTACCTCCTTTTGTCAGATCAGTTACAATACCAACACCAAACTTAATGTGTTTAACAGTATCACCGACCCCATAATCTAAGGTTGCCATTTTATTACCTTCAAATTGTTTTGTCGCAGGAGTTACAAATGGTTTATGCTTCGCTTGAGATTGTTTATAAACACCGGGCTCAGGTTTATCAAAAATAGTACTATCACCAAAGTTCTTGCCAATCGATTTATTAGGAAGTGGGGAGTCCTCTTTGAAAGAGTAGGTGGATTTTCTTGAACCAGGTAACTCCATCTTTAATAAGTATCTTGGGATTTCATTGATAAAACGGGAAGGTCTGTTAAATTGTGTTTCCCCTCGAAGCATACGTTGCTTTGCAGCAGAGAGAGATAACTTTTTCATCGCACGCGTAAAACCAACATAACACAAACGACGTTCCTCCTCAATCTCATCCTGAGGGTTGTCTGAGAAGATGGACATATATCCTGGGAATACACCTTCCTCCATACCACATAGGTATACATAAGGAAACTCTAAGCCCTTCGCACTATGTAAAGTCATAAGGACAATTTTATCCGCAGTTTCATCTAGATTGTCAATATCGGAAACAAGTGCAACCTCTTCTAAAAATCCACTTAAGGTTGGAGGTTCTAAACTGTTTTCTTCATAAGATACCATCTTATTCACAAGTTCATTAATGTTAGCAATTCGATCTAGGGACGCTTCTTCGCCTTCTTCCTCCAGTTCTCTTAAGTAACCAGTAGCATCCAATATATCATCAATTAACTCACGAAGTGCATAACCATCACGGTTGATTCTTGACTTTAGCCCTTCAATCAAGCTAATAAAAGGTTGAAGCTTAGAAGCAGTTCGTTCTAAACCAGGAATGCTGCGGGCACGGGTCAGAGCATCATAAAAGCTAATCTCATTATTAATCGCATAATCATTCACTCGATCCACAGTTGTGAGTCCAATACCACGCCTAGGTACATTAATAATACGCTTCACGGCGAGGTTGTCAAGACCATTATCAATTGTCTTAAGATATGCAAGCACATCTTTGATTTCCTTACGGGAATAGAAATTCGTACTACCAATAATTTTATAAGGGATATTCTTATTAACTAGTTTCTCTTCAAATTGACGGGATTGAGCATTGGTTCTATATAATATTGCAAAGTCATTGTAACGAGCAACACCATTCTCAACGGTTCTACGTATCTCGGAGGTGATATAATCTGCTTCTTCAAAATCATTATCAAACTGAGTGAAATAAATAGGATCGCCTTCTTCATTATCGGTCCAGAGAGCCTTTTCCTTACGTCCCTTGTTATTACTAATTACTTCATTTGCAACACTCAATATATTCTTGGTAGAGCGGTAATTTTGCTCCAGTTTAATTACGTTCGTTTTCGAAAAGGAGCTCTCAAAATTTAAAATATTATAGATGTTAGCACCTCGGAATTTATAAATAGATTGATCATCATCACCAACAACGCATAGATTGTATTCTCTATCTCCATAATCATTCAAACCCGAGGACAACAGACGAATCAAATGAAATTGAACTGTATTCGTATCCTGATACTCATCCACCATAATATATCGGAAACGGTTCTGATAATACATCAGTGCCTCTGGATTACCTTGGAATAGTTCCACTGTTTTCATAATTAAATCATCAAAGTCCATTGCATTACTGGCTTTAAGACGCTTTTGATATTCCGTATAAGCCTGTGCATAGCGAGCTTGTTGAAAATCTGCCTGTGAGATACGAGTAAACTCTTCCGGAGTAACCAGTTCATCTTTCGCCTTAGAGATAACAGATAAGATGCTTCGTTCATTCATTTTCTTCGTATCGATGTTCAGATATTTACATATTTCGCGCATCAATGTCTTCTGATCATCACCATCATAGATAGTAAAGCTTCTAGAATATCCAACCAAATCAGCAAATCTTCTTAAAATACGGACACAGGTAGAGTGAAAGGTACTGACCCAGATATCTTCAGCGCCATTGCCCACAATCTTGTCCACTCTTTCACGCATCTCTTTTGCAGCCTTGTTAGTAAAGGTAATCGCAAGGATATGAAACGGGTTAACACCCTTCTCCTCAATAAGATATGCAATTCTATGGGTTAATACCCTGGTTTTTCCGGAACCGGCACCAGCTAAGATCAGAAGAGGGCCTTTATCGTGAAATACTGCCCGCTTTTGTTCGGGATTTAACGTATCATAAATACTCATTATTCAACCTACCTATCATGTGTTATAGCGTTTGTGATCTTCCATAATTTGCTTAATGACCACAAACATATGTTTATTATAGCATGGGTTAGTGGAAGTATCAATCCTCGAAAAATAACCAAAAGTTAAGGGGAATTTAATAAAAATAATATAAATTGGGTAGGAAGAAACATATTTTTAACTGATTAAAGTCACTATGATTACAAAGTAATGATAGGTTGAATCGTGAAAGAATAGTGGAAATAATGGAATAAGATTTTTATTATATTAGAGAATAATTACTTATTATATGAGAAAGTAATTACATTATATTGCCTTTTATCTGATTATTTTTGCTTTGACATCTAGTAATTAATACTATATAATATAACAAGAGGTGATGGAGTGGAAACGACGAAAGAAGAGTATATCAAGGATTTAATTAGTAGTTTAGAGAATGTCAAGTATATTATGCCGGATGATATTCCAAATATTGATTTATATATGGATCAGGTTACAACGTTCATGGACAAGCATTTGAAATCTTCCAAGCGTTACAGTGAGGATAAGCTCTTGACCAAGACTATGATTAATAATTACACAAAGAATGAACTGTTGCCTCCACCCAATAAAAAGAAATATTCTAAGGAGCATATGTTTCTTTTGATATTTATATATTATTTCAAGAATATTCTATCCATCAATGATATACAAAGTATATTTAATCCTTTAACGGAGAGATATTATAAGGAAGGCTCTAGTGTTAAGCTTGAGACAATATATAATGAGATTTTTCGTTTGGAAAAGGAACAGAATGAATCATTGACGAAGGATATCGTTCGTAAGATGACAAAGGCTCAGGAGGCCTTTGAAGGAGTTACAGATCAAGGTGATCATGACTTTTTAACTACCTTTTCATTTATATCCATGCTTTGCTTTGACGTGTATATGAGAAAGCATATGATTGAAAAGATGATTGATGATTGTTTGATGGGTGAATCGTTCAAAAGAAGTACGGGAGAAGTTAAAAAACCAGAAACCAAGAAGGAAGTAAAGCCAGCAAGTAAGCCAACCGCAAAAGCTGACGTAAAAACAGCTAGTAAATCAACTGGTAAGCCAGTTAGTAAACCAGCTAGTAAACCAGCTAGTAAACCAGCTAGTAAACCTGATAAAAAGATTACTAAACCAGAATAGAGCAACGGAAATTGAGCTTGATGGTAAGTTATTTATAAGAGACTTGTTATAAGACAGTAAGATAAATAAATAAAAGTAGAATAAATACATGTAGAATAAATATATTTATAATATGTAAGTAGAATCAACATATGTTAAATAAATGTAAGGGTTATTGCTGTAAAGCAATAACCCTTTTTGTAATCACATGCACATATTTAATTAAATAAAATTATTCTGTTGGTAAGTTGTCCGACTCTGTATCAGACATTCGAGAAAATACCATATCATAGCCATCATTACCGTAATTGAGAGAACGATTAACGCGACTAATGGTAGCGGTAGAAGCACCTGTTTTTTCAGCAATTTCGAGATAGGTATTATGGTTACGAAGCATACGAGCTACTTCAAATCTTTGTGACAAAGATAACAATTCATTCACTGTACAGATATCTTCAAAAAATGTATAACATTCCTCTGGATTTTTTAAACTTAATATGGCCTCAAATAAATGATCAACGGCTGTAGTTTTAATATTCTTGCTCACCGATTGGACTCCTTTCATGCATTGTAGTGCAAATAACATATACTAGATTTTAACACTGTAGAATATTAAAGTAAAGTGAATTTTGTTATTTTTAACATATTTACAAACAATATTATCAATTGATTCTACATTTTGGATAATTTTAGTTAAAAAGTTGTAATTGCATGGAATTTTATTCTGCATGTTGACAGATATGGATTCCATTTACATTACATAAATAATTTAATAACATAAAGAACATTTTATAAGTATTTCTAATCAAACTCCAATTCATTTATAATTAACAAATATGGAGATGAATTAAATATTGTGGTAAAATATAGAAAACTTTAGCCATATAGTATAAATTGAAAGATGTATGCAAATTCAAAGATGTAAAGCAAATGAATCGTTGTATTGCAAATGAATTGATTTGGAAAAAATACAATGATGTAGTGCAAATGCAACTATGTAATGTAAATCCAAGGATGTGTTAACGCAATTATATACGAATGCCAAAGTTATAATAATTCAAAAATGTTTTAAATGATTTAAAATAAATGTGAATCGTGGGGGAATATAAAATGGATCAATTATTAAGACAACAATTACAGGAAGCGCAACAAGAAATCTTAACCTTACAAAAAATTAATTCCAAACAGAGTGAATTATGGAATCAGAAGCAGAGCTCGAAAGTCAAAGTAACGCAATTAAAGGAAATCTTAGACAAAGAAACGTTAGATGTGAAGAAACTGGAAGGAAAAAGTCTCACCCATCTATTTCATGCGATGTTAGGTAATGTAGAGGAACATTTATATAAAGAAAAGCAAGAGGCGCTAGCTGCTCACTTAAAATATAATCAAGCTCTACTTGACTTAGAAACGATAGATCATGAAATGACAAGATTAGAAGAAGAAAGGGTAAAATATAAGGGTTGTAAAGAAAGATATGATCAACTGTTTATAAAGAAGAAAGAAATTCTTTTATCACAAGCATCGAAAGAAGGAGAACAAGTTTTTGAACTTACAAACACAATTAATATATTTAATAATCAAAGCAAGGAAATTGATGAAGCTATCCGTGCAGGAGAGAACGCATTAAGTCATCTCAATAGTGCGTCAACTAGCCTGGATAGTGCAGAAGGATGGGGAACTTGGGATTTGTTTGGTGGTGGTCTAATCGCAGACTTGGCAAAACACTCACATATTGATGATGCAAAATATGAAGTGGAGAATACACAGACAGCGTTAGTACAATTTAGAACTGAACTTTCCGACATAAGAATTGATAGTGATATAAGTATCAATACGGATGGTTTTGCAAAGTTTGCTGATTTCTTCTTTGATGGACTAATAGCAGACTGGTGTATGCAATCAAGGATTAATGAATCGCAGGGAAGTGTGCTAGGTGTGATCAACCAGGTTGAGGAAGTGTTATTTAAGCTTAAGGGTATGAAAGATGATATGACAGAACAGTTACGTCAATTAACGGGAAGAATGAACGAATTAATTATGAATGAGTAGTAGAAAAAGCCGTTTGAAACGCTGAAAAACTGTGATTAAGTGCAAAGTTCAAGAGATAATCCAAGGTAGACAAAAGTCATATTTCTCTTTATAATGATACGAAGTACGGATATTAATTAGAAGGAGGAATGGTTTGTTGCTGCACACAAACCAATGACATAAATGAAAAAAGGACAGATATTTGAAGGTGTTGTAAGTAGAGTTGATTTTCCGAATAAGGGTGTTCTTAACGTTGAAGAGGAAAAAGTTCTTGTAAAGAACTGTATGCCAGGGCAAAAGATTACATTTGCTATCAATAAGAAAAAGGCAGGGAAAATAGAAGGAAAACTGCAACAGGTGCTTGAAAAATCACCGTTGGAAAGCAGAGAAAAAGTATGTAAGAGCTTTGGTGATTGTGGTGGCTGTAGCTATCAGACGATCTCCTATGAAAACCAACTAGATATGAAGATGAATCAGGTAAAGCGTCTGATTGATCAGGTATGTAAGGAATACACATTTGAAGGAATACTGGGTAGTCCCAATGAATTTGGCTATCGTAATAAGATGGAATTTTCCTTTGGAGATGAATTTAAAAATGGACCTTTGGCATTGGGTCTGCATAAGAAGGGCAGTTTTCACGATATTATTACTGTTGATGATTGCCAAATAGTGGACAATGACTTTAATCAGATCCTGAATTGTGTATTAAAATATTGCACGGATATGGGGATGAGTTATCTTCATAAATTAACTCATCAAGGTTATTTAAGACATCTCCTTGTGCGAAAGGCAATCAAGACCGGTGAGATATTAGTGAATATTATCACAACCTCACAGGAGGAAGGCATTGAGCTAGAAGTTCAAGAAGGGGTCGGCGAAGATATCTTTGTGCCTTTAGCAAAACAACTTCAAGAACTTTCTCTTCATGGAAGCATCGTTGGCGTTCTTCACACTTACAACGACAGTCAGGCAGATGTGGTTAAGAGTGATCGCATGGAGATTTTATATGGCAGAGATTATATCTATGAGGAGTTGCTTGGATTACGCTTTAAGATATCAACCTTTTCTTTCTTTCAGACGAACTCCTTGGGTGCGGAAGTATTATATTCCAAGGTTAGGGAATACGTAGGGGAAACAAAGGAACGTACGATATTTGATTTGTACAGCGGTACCGGAACTATTGCACAGCTCCTAGCTCCGGTAGCAAGTAAAATTACCGGAGTTGAAATTGTTGAAGAAGCTGTGGAAGCTGCAAAAGAGAATGCTGGATTAAATGGACTAACTAATTGTGAATTTATTGCAGGAGATGTGCTTAAAGTAATTGATTCCTTAACTGATAAGCCAGATATCATTGTTCTTGATCCTCCAAGGGACGGGATTCATCCGAAGGCGTTGGATAAAATTATTGACTTTGCGGTGGAGAGGATTGTTTATATTTCTTGTAAGCCTACTTCGTTGGTGAGAGATTTGGAAGTGTTGCAGGCGAAGGGGTATCAGGTGGAGAAGGTGTGTGCGGTGGATATGTTCCCGCAGACGGTGCACGTTGAGACGGTGGTCTTGATGTCACGTAATGATCAATAAAGTTGGCTAGAAATGGCTTAATCAAAGGTTTTCAGACTTTCGGTAACAATCACCGATTGCTGGGAACCTTATTATTTTGTTTTTCAAAAGTAGCCCCAACATAAAAAGGCATTGTAAGGTTGAGACTAGAGAACTGTTATTAAAGCTAATTACATTTTACTGTTCATCTTTCTGCTCTAGATATGAGTACACACATCATATCATTGACAGTAATAGAGCATATAGAAACGGTGATATGTAAACTTTTTGGCTTCCATATTGACTTGTAGTAGATAATTTGATAATATTAAAATTAATTTCAATGAAATAAATTTTAATAAGATGGGTGCATGTAATGACAAAAAGAGAAGAACAAAAAGAAAAACGGCGACAAGATATTTTGCGAGCTGGTCTGAAGATTTTCGCTTGCAAAGGTTATGAAGCAACTAAAATAAATGATATTGCGGAGGAAGCAGGAATGAGCCTTGGATTGCTATATCATTACTTTGAATCAGTCGAGCTTTTACATGAAGAATTGATTAACATTGCATTAGCAGGACGTACGGGACAATATTTCCCTCAATATGACAATCCTCTTGATTACTTTGTCAAATCAGCAAGCCATATTTTCGATGTAGTAAAATCAGACCATGATTATGCTGAATATTTTGTATTGATGAAACAGGCACAACACAATCAGAACTTACCAATCCACATAAAAGAAAAACTGGAACAAAACGATATTATTGTTAAATCAATTATTACTATTGAAGAAGGTCAACGTCAAGGGATCATTCGCAAAGGAAATCCTATGGCGTTAGCAATGACATTTTGGCTTTCCATAGAGGCATATGTGGAAATGATCGCCCTTAATCCTGATATACCTTACCCGGAAACTAATTGGTTTGTTGATATACTAAGAGCAAGTAATAACTATGAAAAATAGTACACATTTCAAGGAGGACCAATATGATACTGGAGAAAAATAATTATGATAAAAATGCACTTCAAAATAAAATCGTGTTGATTACAGGCGGTGGTGGTGGAATCGGCATTGAGGCTTCACGGGCTTTTGCCTACATGGGCGCTCATGTAATCATTGCGGAAATAGATGCTGACAGAGGAATGCAGGCGCAAAAACTGATAAATGAGGAAAACCATAATGGAACCGTGGATTTTTTTCAGATTGATATTACAGATGAAAAACAGATCAATAAATTATACGAGTATATTATGGACAAATACACGCGTCTTGATGTTCTGATAAATAATGCCGCCATTGTTCCGATGGGAGCGATTGACACAGTTTCAATATCCGATTGGGATTTAAGCTATGCCGTGAACTTGAGAGCACCTGTCCTTTTAACGAAAAAATTTATTTCTTCCATGAGGGACACAGGTGGGATTATTGTCTTTGTACCATCAGCGGCTCCAACTCCGTATATGTCGGCTTATGAAATATTCAAAACCGCGCAGGTGGAGTTTTGCAATACCTTGTGTGAAGAAATTGATGGAACGGGCATTATTGCATACTCAATAGCCCCCGGATTTGTAAAAACAGATACCGCTGTCAAAGCAGTTGAAATTGTGGCAACTTCATTGGGAATTACAACAGAAGATTTTTACAAATCACTTGAAGAACTAATTACAGATGCCGAGATTGCAGGGGTGGGCTATGCCGTTTCTGTTGTAAAAGCAAAACAGTATAACGGAAAAGAAATCATGTCCTATCAAGTGTTGATGGAAAGTGGTTTAATTAGCGGTGGCAAGGAAAAATCAAATAGTACGCAAACACAGGTTGATTTTGATAATTTGTCATTCTTGTTTAAGAGTATTGCAGATGTATTTTTTGACCAATATCAAAATTGGCAGAAGAAAAAACTGTTCCAAAAACAGTTTATACTTTCCGATTTCAAAAAACAAATGGGGCTGCCTGCTGAGAGCTTCAAAATACAAATTGAAACCCTGCAAGGACAGATTCACAATAATGAGTGGGGGAACTTTTTGGATAGCAAGAAGATGTTTATAAAGTGGCGGTGTTTTTATGAACATCAAATTAAACTGCTACAAGGTTATGAAAAGAATGCAGCACAATTGGCAAGCGATACAAAACTTTTAAATAGTTGGATTGAGAACTTACAAGAAATAATTAAAAAATTATAGTATAACATGAAATGCGAGAACAACAGTACAAACTGAGCAGGCGATGAACCTTATATATAGTAAGGTCATGGGGCTGGGTCATCTAGTGTGGCAGCAGATTGTGATTATATACACATCTGTGGGACAGGAGTATGTTCCATAGGTGTGTTTTTTATACCTAAAGGAACAAGTAAACTTGTGTGGAGTGCCATAGGGCTATCAATCGAATGCAAAAGGATAAAAGGATATGATTCTATCAAAAAAATATAAAAGGAGTGATAATAATGAGTTTTTTTTCAAAATCATCAAAAGGTCATCAATATAAAAACGGTAATAATGGATACAATCATTACAAACAAAAGGGAGTCTTAGGCAATCTTTTTAATAATTTTATTTCAAGAAGCCAATCAAAGGATTATTATGATCCATACAACCAACCAAATCCAAATCAACAATCTTTCCCCAATCAGCAACAGTATACTAATCAAGCCTATCCTAATCAAAATGTGAATTCTAATCAGCAAATGTATCCAAATCAATCAATACAATCAAATCAGTCTGCGCAGAATCAGACCTTACGTCAGCAAAACAATTTGATTTGCAGTAAATGTAATTCTAAAATCCCTGCGGGTTCAAAATTCTGCTTAGAATGTGGTGAAAAAGTAAACGTTGAATTAACGTGCCCTAATTGTAAGGAAAAGCTTATACCAAATGCAAAGTTTTGCATGAATTGTGGATCAAAGATATAAATAAAAGAATACCAAGAATAAAGAACAAGAAATACAAAATAAGCAATATGAGTGTTGTGGATTCATAAAAGGAGCAAATTATAGTATTATGATGCTAGCATTTAACTCAAAAATATACTTGGATAAAGAGATTGGTGGGTATCAAGTCATACGCCCGGTAGGAGAAGGGCTATATGGAAAATGCTATTTTGCATCTTCTCCATCCGGGTTACCTGTTATAATTAAGCGGTTTAAATCCAAAATGCTTAAGAAGTATAAAGAAATTAATGTACACGAAGCAGTCATCCTTTCGCAGCTCAAACACGAAAAAATACCGGAATTTTTAGGAGTAATAAATTTTAAAGGTTTCTATGCTTTTGTATTGGAATTCAAACAGGGCAAGACGATTGAAGAAATGCTATTCAAACAAAAACATAATTTCAACGTTTCTGAGATATACAATATTGGGATTCAATTAATTGAGGTTATTAAGTACTTACATTATAATGGTGTGGTTCACAGAGATATTAGGTGTGCCAATGTTTTATATGATGGTAGTAATGTTGCTCTTGTGGATTTTGGTTTAGCTAGATGGATCGATGACAAACAATATAAATGTGATACGGATTTTTCTTATTTGGGCGATTTGCTTTTATATCTTTTATATTCGTCATTCGAAAAACCTTATAAGCAAAAAAAACGAGCATGGTATGAAGAGTTACGCATTACCGATAATCAAAAATTATTTTTAAAAAGATTGCTAAGGTTAGAAATTCCTTACAGTGATATATTTAAAATAGAATGCGATTATATAAAGCATTTCAAACCTAAATAGAATCTTTATTTAAAGTAATTGTAAGTTTAAGATGTCACACACTTTGCGAGCCGCTTATGAATGTAATGATAGTTATTCGGACAATAATTTATTTTGTACGGAATATATTTAAGAGGATATTTATAAGGCTTTCAATTAACTAAAAACATTCATTTGACCGTTCATTTTCAGAGTTTCATTAGAAACTATTTCATCTGAGAATGCGCGGTCTTTTTTGTTCAAAGATTCAACAATGCTTATACAATTAAAATAAAAATTTTAGAAATTCAATAATAATAAATCAAATATATGCTTTCTTTTTCAAGTTTCATTTAATATACGTAGAAATTAATTTACAGATTGTTTGGAATAAAATAAATATTATTTACAAAGAGGAGATAATATAATATCTGACAAGATTTCGTATTCATTTTTTGTATAAATTACTTAACGTTCTATCTTAAAAATACAAGAAAAGTGTCAGAAACATGTTTACAGAAAAGAGATTACTATGGGGTCAATTACGGAGCTTTTAAATCAATATGGATATATTGTTTTATATATTTCTTTGCTATTAGAATTAATTGCACTCCCTTTACCGGGTGAGGCACTTATGACATATTGTGGGGTTATTGTTGGACAGGATAAGTTAAACTGGATGTTTAGTATTATTGTTTCAACCAGCGGCGCTATGATTGGTACGGCTAGTGAGATTTATGCTGGATATGTATTTGGTGGAGTTTGGCTAACATTAAATATAATATTGTTAGAAGTATATAAAATATTATCTAAGATAAATTTGGTAAGTTGAAATAAACGTTGAAATAAAACTTTTAGTCATGCAATAAAAAGACACCTTATAGCGTTAATATACTGAAAGGGAAGAAAACCTATGATGTTTTCTGTGGGTAATGGATCAGAAGGATATGAAGGATAGAAAATATAGAAAAATTAATTTAGAGGAAGATATATTTGTGCAAATCGCAAATAATGATTCAAAGGCTTTTGAAGAGTTATATCTAAGTACCTGGCGTAATGTATATGCTTTTGCATTATCTATTTTAAGAAATCATGAGGATTCAATGGATGTGTTACAGGATACATATCTAAAGATTAGGTCTGCAGCGCACCTGTATCAGCCAATGGGAAAGCCGATGGCATGGATTTTTACCATAACCAGGAATCTCGCCATGAGCAAATTACGATTGATAAACAAATCTGAGTCTGCTTTACCGGAGGAACTAGAGAATAGTTTATCATTTTCCTATATATCAAACATCGATGATAGAATAGTACTAATAGCAGCTCTTAGCATACTCGATATGGAAGAACGGGAGATTATAATGCTACATGCCATATCTGGCTTTAAGCATCGTGAAATAGCAAAACATTTAGGGATATCCCTTGGAACAGTTTTGTCTAAATACAACAGAGGATTAAAGAAGTTAAAAAAACATCTTAAAGATCAGGAGGGACAGGGATGAGTCATAATAATATAATACAAGCATTAAACAGGGCTATAAGTTGTACACCTATCTCGGCCTTTGAAGATTTATCAGCGATCCCTTTTGAGAAAATGACAAAACATGATTATATAACCAGACAGGATGTCTCAAAAACGAAGGTGCATTTGAAGAACTATTCAGCTCTATTAGGATTTTGTCTATTGATGCTGGCAACAATATCTTGGTGGTATGCCACAAATTATAATACAGACAGCATGATTACTTTGGATGTAAATCCAAGTATTCAAATTGAAATAAACCAAAAAAATTATATTGTATCTGTGACTGCGTTAAATAATGATGCAAAGATTGTTCTTGAGGGGAATCATTTTAAAGGACAGAAACTTGAAGATGCAATAGCAGTACTATTAAAGTCTATGATAGAACATAATTATCTTACTCAAAATAAAAAGACGATCCTACTTAGTGTGCTAAATAAAGATAGTAAAAAAGCTGATACCATTATAAATCAGACAAAGAAGTCAGTTGAGAATACCTTGAATGCTCAAGATATTCATCCAATCATTATGACGCAGTTAATCGATACGAGTGACTTTGAAATTAAGCTTGCCAAACAATATCATATTTCCTTGGGGAAATTAAAAATGATTCAATCTGTCGTAAGTAAGAACCCTCAATTAGATTTGGAAACGCTGTCAAGAATGACAATTCAACAATTGTACGATTTGATAAAAGAAAATGCTATTGATGATGTCAATGACCATACAGGTGATCTAGATATAAATAAATAATCTGAAGAAACTGACGAGAAAGATGTTATAAAACAACCCAAAGAGGATCGTTCCAATGAGAACGATGCAGACGATAGTAGCGGTATTAAGAAACACATTACGAACAAACCGACTGTTTTTAAGAAGAAAAGTCAAGATACAGAAAAGCAAGATACAGAAAAACACGATATAGACGAACAGAATATAGAAAAACAAGATACCGACGAACAAGATACCGACGAACAAGATACAGAAAAACACGATATAGAAAAACAAGATACAGAAAAACAAGATACAGATGAACACGATACAGAAAAACACGATACAGAAAAACAGGATACAGATGAACGGGATATGGATGAACAGAGTGACGACAAAAATTCACAAACGAGTTCTATGTTAAATAAGAATCCGGAAGATAATGAAAATAATCAAGAGATTAATAGTTATCCTAGAGAAGAGGATAGTAAAGATACTGCCAGAAATGACGAGAATAGTAAAGACGAGAATAGTAAAGAAGAGAATAGTTTAAAGTAAAATTTGCAATGGTGATCAGAATATTACAAAATTTAATAAAATTTTAAATGAATGCAATAAAATAAACATGTCCCGCGTTATAGGAATAGAAACAATTAAACAAGCATTTATTCTAAATAACAAGGGAGACAGTAAAATATGACAAAGACATCAGGTAAAGCAAAATTGATATTATCAGTGGGGATTATGGCAGCAGCATTAGTAATTGGTGTTGTGTTATGGGTATACTATAAGGCACCAAGCAGTTATTTTGCAATAGATGTAAATCCAAGTATTGAAATTCACACGAACCGATTAAACGAGGTAACATCCATTGAACCTATAAATGCCGATGCAAAGCAGCTTATGGCTGGCTATGAGTTAACTGACAAAAATATTGAGACTGTAATTAAGAATATTGTAGACAGAATGATGATAAATGGATATATTGCTCCGGATAAGGACAATCAAATCCTTATCACAACTAAAGAAAACCAGAATGCAGAAGAACTCACTGCGACAGTAGATAGTATTATTGCCAAATATCTTACCGAGAAACAGGTAGACGCTAATGTTATTCCCCAGAGTATCAAAGTAACAACTCAAAGTATTAAAGCAGCGCATAAGAATCATGTATCTATAGGAAAAATGGCTATCATCCAAAAATTAATGCAAGCTGACAGTACCTTAAAGTTGGAAGATCTTACACCAGCTAGAGTTAGTGATTTAGTTGCATTAGCAAAAAGTAAAAACATCTCATTAGTTGGATTAGGAAAAGAAAATGACACTCAAGATATTACATCAATTCCTACTAATCAAAAAGAAGTTAAAAATGATGTTAACATTGAAGATAAAAACGATAATAACTATGATGATAATGACATTGAAGAAAATAATGATGGCCACAATGATAAAAAGGACCATGCAGATATCATGAACCAGGAAGATAGTAATAACGAGGACCATTCTGACGCGGATTTTGAGGATCAGAAAGATAGTGAAAACGAGGACCATTCTGACGCGGATTTCGAGGATCAGAAAGATAGTGATAAGGAAGACCAAGATAATGCTGCTATCAAAGATCAAAAAGACATTGATAAGGAAAAACAGGATAAACATAATAAAGTTCAGAAAAGCAAACAAAAACATAATTATTCCCAAGATCAGAATGATAATGAGAATGAAAGCGACAATGAAGATAAAAATAATAGCGATTATGAATACCAAAAGTCTGGTGACAGCCAAGAACAAAAGAATAGCATAAATGAGGTTGAGGAAGAGAAGGATTCTGATAGCGAGAAATCCAATGAAATGGATAATCATAACTACGATCATGAATCCGATAGAGAGAACGACTAAATTCAATCTATAAATGATTGCCTCAAAATAAGTCGAATAAAGCAATACGATCTATTTAGATAATGAATATATAATGAAGTTAATGAAGTATATATTTAAATCAAAGTAAATTAAAAGCAACCATTCAGTTTCCTATTAATAACTGTATGGTTGCTTTTTTGAGCTAAGAGGTACTTTATTCAAACTAGAATTTACACACAAAAGAATTGTTTCATGAAAGAAAAAGGATAAAAAGAAATCAATTTGAACGTTTAAATTGAAGTAATAGTTAAATTATGATATTATAGTTAATAAATGTAATTTTATAAATTTTATAGAAATGTCTATTAGAATTTATATTATTAGAGATAAAAATACTCAACGAATGAAAGCGGGATAAGTGAAATGAAAAAGAAGTTTACGAAATTGAAAGAAAAAATGCGCTATCAATTTGATAATTTAATGTCAAAAGGAACAATTGTTTTAGTAATAATGCTTTTTCTTATCACAGCGGTTGTAGTCATAATTACTGGAGCTTTTGGGGCATTTATTAACAAAGATTTGTCTGCGGGTACTGCAATCTGGTCAAGTCTCATGCATGCCCTAGATGCTGGAACATTAGCAGGAGATGATTCTTCTAACGTTTGGCTTATTGTTGTTATGTCAGTAGTTACCATTTGTGGTATTTTTGTAACAAGTATATTAATTGGTATTATTAGTACGGGCTTTGAGCAAAAATTAAATGATCTAAGGAAAGGTACTTCAAAGGTAATTGAATCAGGGCATACCGTGATAATAGGTTTTAATGAAAGTATTTATACAATTTTATCTGAATTGATTGAAGCGGGTGAAAATCAAAGAAAGAATTGTATTGTGGTTCTAGGTGAAGAAGACAAAGAAGTTATGGAAGAAATGATTAAAGGGCATATCATAGATTTTAAGACAACCAGAATCATATGCAAATCAGGTAAATTGACAGAAAATTTTCTCCTTGATCGAGCTACGTTAGAAACCTGTAAATCAATTGTTATAAATCAAGAGGATGATTTCTCTATTATCAAAATCATTCTTGCTACAGTTAATTATTTGAAATCAAAGAAAGCATTTAATAATGATTTACATATTGTTTCCATGATATATAACAAAGCGAATCTAGATGCAGCTAAAATAGCAGGGGAAGGGAAAGCGGAGATATTATACTTCAAGGATGCCTTGTCAAGAATAATCGCACATACATGTCGACAGCCAGGACTTTCAATTGTACTTACAGAATTTTTTGATTTTGGAGGAGATGAATTCTACTTCGAGAATTTTCCGGAATTGGTGGGTAAAGAATTTGGAGATATTTTGAATTTATTCGAGCAATCAACAATTGTTGGATTAGAGCAAGACGGTAAAGTAATGCTGAATCCATCTATGGATACAAAACTGAAAGCAGAAGGCCGAGTAATACATTTGGCTTCCGATGACAACAGCTCAAAACCTCAAGCTCAGGTACCACAGGTGGATTTAACGGTAGCTTGTACAAGCAAGAGTTTAGAAAGTGAGAGTAAACAATTACTTGTATTAGGGTACAATCATTATTTGCCCGATATTCTGGAAGAACTCGATCATTATGCTGCCCTGGGAACTTCAATAACGATCGCAGGAGTAGAAATACCTGAACTATCTATAATTGAACAATATAAAAATATTAATGTAATTATAGAAGAATGTGATATATATGATCGTTTACAAATAGAAGCTTTGATACAGGACGAGACCGTTGATATTCTTTTATTAAGTGATTTAGAATGTAGCAAGGAGGATGCTGATTCAAAGACATTATTATTATTAATTCAGCTCCGCGACATAGGGAAAAAATGGAATAGAGACTTTAATATAACGAGTGAAATGTGTTCTGTAAGTAATCAGGAATTAGCAAAAGTAGCTAATGTGAATGATTTCGTTGTCGGCAGTACCATAACCAACCTTATCATTGCACAGATTTCTGAGAACAGAAAATTAGCACTATTATTTGAAGATCTCTTGGATGCGGACGGCTCAGAGTTATATATGAAAAAAGCAAATCGATATGTGAAAACTGAAGTTGAAACTGATTTCTATACAGTTACAGAGCTTGCGAAAAAACGAAATGAAATCGCAGTAGGATATAAAAAGGTGTCGGAAAATGGGATTCAAGTAATAACGAACCCCAAAAAAGCCGAGAGAGTTATATTTACCGAGGATGACTATCTTATTGTATTAGCAGAAGATAATAATTAGTAAATGGAAATATTTAAGGATCCTATTTAGTGAAAGGAAAGATGTAAAACAATATAATATATAAAAAGTCCTTTAATACTAAGAGACAAGTTCCAGATGATAAATCTGTGACTTGTTTTTTTAGTATTGAAGTGCGGCCGTTAAATACCAATAAATACTAGTTCATCGTTGATGAATTAGGCAGTCAATCAAGATAAGTTTTTAAAAAAAGAAACTATTAGCGAAGGATTAAACATATTGTAGAAATTGCTGATTTTTGGTATAATATTTATATAATATACTGAAATTAACTCAAGCCTTAAAGGCATATTGCTGATTCTATAGTGGAAATAGACCTCATTTATAATTGTATATTGAAGAGCAATAAGTCAAGCTACAAAGTATGTTCTTTTATATGAAAGGGGAGAATTCTATATGAAGCGAAAAAACCGCTATCAATTTGAAGAAATATTTAGAGAAGAGTCCCTAAGGGGTGAGAAAGCTCATTGGCAACTCCATTGGTTTTTATATGGCATTATTTTATTATTGAGCATGATTGTGTATTTCGTTCAAGGTATTACTGTGGGCAAATATGGGATTGTGTTGTCCCTAGTGAATTTGTTCTACAATTTTGTATTAACAGCATTTATTATCAAAAGAAAAAATATGCCATGGAATGGTTATGTAATGGTGACTATCAATGTAATAAGCCTTTCCATCTATAATTTTTTAGATGGCTATTTTATATCACCACTGGCACCAGTAACCACAGCAGCAATTATGCTCTACCCAGTTATAATTTTTTTGGCCTCGTTGAGAATGGATAAGAAGTTAATTGTCTGGGCCACTTTTTTCTCCATTTTTTGTATGGATGGATTGTATTTATACTTTTATCAAGGCTTTGATACTGAAATTTCAAGTAAAATTGTATCAGCAGATCCTTTAGGACAACTCTATCGTACTGTTTACTTAGCGTTGTCAGGGGTTTTGATGTATCAAGTTCCCAAGAGTATGTTACGGATTCTAAAGACTCAAGAACGTCTCACCCAGGAGAGTCTGGCCAACAAACAAATTGCACAACAAGACGCCTTAACAGGAGTCTACAATCGATTGTATTTTAATCAACACTTAGAAAACTGCATAGATTTGGCACGAAGGTTTAATTACAAAATTGCATTGTTTTTTATTGATTTGGATGGATTTAAATCATTAAATGATACATTGGGACATGATGCTGGAGACTTTGTCCTCAAATCGGTTGCTACAGATTTGAGTGGTACAATTAGAGATAGTGATATTGTCGCACGAATAGGTGGTGACGAATTTGTGGTGGTTATGTCACCCCTCAGTAATGAATACAAAGAAAGAGGCTTTGGATTAAGGCTTTTAGAAGCAATTAGTCATAGGAGAACCTTTGAAAAACAAGATATTGTAGTCAGTGCTAGCATAGGCGGGGCCATTTATCCAGATGATGCTAATACGGTTGAACAATTAATGAAATGCGCAGATAAAGCCATGTATACAGTAAAAAATTCAAGTAAAAATAATGTAAAATTCTATAAATGACTATGGAAGACTTCGGTCAGACAGGTTACATAAAACATTAAGTGGAAAAGTGTCATTGCTGAACTTCTCCACTCTTTTTTATTTTATTTAAATTTAAAACCTTTTGTTTTAGGGATTGTCGGGTAGTATATTGTGATTTAACCAAATAAACACCTATCATAATAATTACAATTCCTATAATCTCCTTTGTAGAGATTATTTCACCAAAAATATATAAGGAATATAGGCAAGCAATTGCTGGTTGACATAGACATATGATAGCAGATAAATTAACGTTAATATTTCCTTGGCAATGAGCTAACAAATTGTGACCGATTACTTGTAAGCAAAGCGTTAGTCCTAAAAGAGGCCATAGTTCCTTTAAACCATGTGGGATATGAATTCCCTCAACAAAATAAGCAATAATTGCAAGTGTCAATGCGCTGCCAAAACCACTTACAAACATAATAACGCTGCTAGAATATCTATCACGCAAACGGTATGAAATCAACAGAAAACTCGCATAGAAAAAAGATGCGCAGAATGCTAGAAAGTCACCAATATAATTGGGTTTACTGGGGTTTATTTTTCCACCTATTAGAACAAATAGCCCAATAAGGGTTATTGCTGCACCTAAGAAAAATAATTTTGGTATTTTTTCCTTAAACAAAAAATAAGAGATAGGGATAACGGTAAATGGTGTAAGGTTTGTTAGTAAGTTTGCATTGGCAACCGACGTATAGCTGAATGAAAGATTCCATAATGCAACATCACCTGCAAGAAAACTTCCTGCTAATAGTAGGATTAATAAGTCTTTTTTTGTTAAAGATTTTAATCCTTTATAGGCTAGTGGTAACAGTAAGGGTATAGAAAATAGTACTCTATAAAAGCCAGTACTTACAGGTGGGAGTTCGCTAAGTTTAACAAAGATTCCGCCAGTTGCCAGAAAAGTCACAGCTACAAGTTCTAGTAAGACATCTTTCGTATCGTTATTTCGTTCAATTACTTTCAATTGTTAGTCCTCCATCAAATTATGTTATTTTTTCCTTTTAGTTATGATATACTTGCAGTGGTACTATTAAAAGAGCCACCAAGAACAAAATCAGTAGTGCCACTAAAAATACCGTTATTAATGAAATTAGTACTGTCACGAAAGGGGGACATTTTATGATCTATCTTAATCGGGAGGATAAAGATCCGCTTTACATGCAAATATATGAACAGATAAAAGATGAGATATTAACTAGTACACTAAGAGAGGGACATGTGCTCACGGGTAGTAGAGGTTTGGCGAGTATATTAGGTGTAAGTCGTAATACAGTTGATAATGCTTACGGTCAGTTATTGGCAGAGGGCTATATTTCATCACGTAAAGGTGTGGGATATATCGTTATGAAAGTACCGCAGCTTGCTAAAATCGGTAAACAATTCGAACAGCCATTGAGGGGCGAAGGCATTATATATCATAAAAAACAGGAAGATATTTTATATGATTTAACCAATAGCAGTCAGACAAGTGATTTGTTTCCCAAGCAGCTTTGGAAACGCTACACTTTAGAATGTTTGGATTTATTAGAGAATGAGGAAAAAATATCATCGTATCAGGACAAGCAGGGGGAGCTGTATTTAAGGAAAAACTTGCTGGCTTATCTGCAACGTATTAGAGGTATTCAGTGCAATGAAAATCAGATTATCATCACATGTGGTATTCAGCAGTCCTTAGATTATCTTTGCAAATTACTTTCTTATCATAAATCTAAGACTGTTTTGATGGAAGAGCCGGGCTATAATAAGGCTGTAGCAGTATTACATAATAATAATATGAATATTCAAACAGTATCTGTCGATGAAAATGGAATTAATGTATCAAAACTTCCACAGCATTCAGATGTGTGTGCAATTTATTCTACGCCATCTCATCAATTTCCTACAGGAGTTACATTATCGATCGGACGCAGATACGAACTTCTTGAATGGGCGAATAAAAATGATGCCTTTATCATAGAAGATGATTTTGACAGTGAGCTGAGGTACTATGCGAAACCCATACCATCCTTACAATCCATTGATATGAATAATTGTGTCATCTATCTTGGTACATTTTCAAAAGTTCTTTCACCTTCATTACGCATGGGATATATGGTATTACCTCCTCAGTTATTAAAAAGATACTATAATAAATTCGAAATTTATAATAGTACGATACCACTTTTAAACCAATACGTGATTGCACGTTTGATAGAAACCGGTCAATATGATCGTCATGTCAGGCGATTAAATAATATTTATCGTAAACGCCTTGAACGGTTTCTAGATGAATTTGCAGATGTTAGTGGCAAGATAAATATATCGAGTAACGGAAGTGGACAATACCTTCTCTTAGAATTTACGCCAAAAGTTGAGCAAACTGCTCTAATTAAAAAAGCGATTGAGAAAGGGGTAAAAGTATATTCAACAATGCAATTTTGGCAGGAGAAGGCGGATTGTCCACCGAATACATTGTTTCTTGGATTTAGTAAAATTCGTTTGGAAGATATTACAGATTGTGTAAAACGATTAAAAATGGCTTGGACAACATGGCTATAATTTAAAGGTTAGTTTCTGCATTGGGGTGGTTCAATATGAGGGAGAAACTATGAACACTTTCCTTAACCGAGAATCTAAACCACCTTTAATTTTATTCGCTTGGACAAGAAGATGGACATCCTGCAGCTGCCCCTTCGTTAAACTCCACTAGTGGAGATTGAACAGTTGGAGCTCCCATCATTCCACCTGGAGGGGAGTTGGCTAAAAATGAATTTGCAGCATTGATTGCCGTAACTGCAAAATCACAAGTCGCACCATATAACACATTTAAATTAGCAGCAAGAAGTTGAGCATAAAGATTCTGATATTGTCCCCTAAATGGAGGTAAACTTGGAGCCGGTGGAGAAGGAGTATTTAACGATAAAATATCAACAGCATTGGATGTTGTGACGGTAAAGCTGAGTCCAATTCTATTGATTCCGAGAATGATTGAACCACCGGCAGCCGTAATCAAAGCGTTGGTTATATATGAATTGTTTCTGAAGAAACCAATTGTGTGCGTACAAAAAGTTGTTATTGGACATGCTCCTACTGCTGGAATACCGCATATAATTCCTTTGGGTATTGCTATTGCTTTGGCAGAAAAAGTTACGGGAACTTGGATACAAAGGTTTTGGCTGACAGTGAAAGTACATTTTGCTGTAGGCATTCCCGGACACATCCCAATTACTGGTGTGCCAATGCAATAAAGCTTAATATCTCCAACAGTTACTTTAGGAGCAATAGTAACATCAGCTCGTACACATACCGTTTCGTGAACAGTTACTGGACATTCCGTTGGTTGAAAAGGTTGTGTACTTATGATACTTTCACTCTTTATTAAATTTTGTGTGGAAATATTATCTCCACAAGCAATTGAATAGGACATGCAAAACACATCTTTCTAGTTTATTATTTATACTAAGGATTAATATATTATGGATTGAATTCTTGATGCATTAACATTACAATACAAGAATTATTTGGTAATAGTTTTGATTATAATACCTCAGGTCATTTCTATTATAATTATTTCTGACTAAATAGTTGATTAATATTACATCCTAGTAATTATCAAAAGGACTTATAAAACGAATGTAATTACTAGAATGCAAATAGTCCACATCTGTCTTTATAAAGTAGGGCATACAGTTAGATATATATTAAATAAACTGTTTATGAACATGTTCCTACTGATGGTGTACCACAGACAATGCCAGATGGTACAGCAGTAGCATCTGCAGAAAATGATAATGGTACTTGAACACAAATGTTTTGACTAACTGTGAAAGAACACTCCAGAACTGGAGTTCCTGGACATGCTCCAATTACTGGTCCCCCAACACAAAAAGATTCGATTTCTCCAACTTCTACAGCTGGTGTAATTATTACATCTGCTTGCACGCATACTGTCTCATGAACAGTTGCTGGGCACGTTATTGGTGCATTTGGTACAGCTGCAAAAGCTGCAACTGGTGTAGTTAAAGGATTGTTGCCTCCACAACCACAAGGATTTTCCATATTTAAACCGCCTTTCAATTTGAATTACTTTATATTATATGTTGAATATGCAAAATTGCTACATTTTTATGCGGTATTTTAGTTTATTATAATGGTATTTGTCATAATAGTACATATTTTCACACATATGAAATATTGTATAAAACTTACCTTAATCTTATTGACTTGTCACACCAAACCCACTTACCGAGCTGCGAAATAACACTTTATATGGTACTGAATATTGCTTAGGAATTGGGGCAAATTGTATTCAGATTGCTTGCACGTTTGGTTACTAGGCGAGCAAAAAATTATGGAGCGATGGCCAGCAATTCTATTTAATTACCAGAGGTACAGTATATGCATTATATACTAAAGGTCCTAGGGGGTACAGTGGTTCTAGTTACAGAGTATTATTAAAAGTAAAAATAGTATATTGACACAACAACTACTACGTGATACTATATACCGGTAGTAAGTAATAATGAATACAAGTAATACAAAGTAGCAGGAGGTGATTAATTTGGAGAATATTACAGAAATGCTAAAAGGTGTACTAGAAGGCTGTGTTCTAGAAATCATTAGCCATGAGGAAATATACGGATATGAGATTACAAAAAGACTGAATGCTCTTGGATTTTCAGATGTTGTAGATGGAACAGTATATACTATATTATTGAGACTCGAGAAGAGTAAATTGGTGGATATTCAAAAAAAACCTTCCGATATGGGACCACCGCGAAAGTTTTTCACGCTTAATGATACGGGGCGCGAAGAGTTAAGAAAGTTCTGGGAGAAGTGGGAATTTGTATCAACCAAAATTATTGAGATGAAGGAGAAAAACAATGAATTTTTGGGAAAAGATAACGGGTAACGACATGACAAGAGAGTTCAAAACCTTTGAATCACGCGCAAAAAACCTGCCGGCTGATTATCGAGCAGCATGGGAAGATATTAAAACCAATCTTTGGCCGCATTCGGATTTAACTGGTCGTAACCTCATGCCAATCCTTGATGGTGTGCTTGGTCTCCTCGAAGAAACGTCAGCGGACGGTCAGAGTTTGCAAGAGGTTTTAGGAGATGACATTAAGGGCTTCTGCTCTGCACTAATAGGTGAAGAAGGATCAAAGTCTTATCGAGACAAATGGCGTAAGCAACTAAACAATAATATTGCTAAAAAATTAAATAAATAGGAGAATAGTGTCAATTATAGAATGCATAATTCACACATCAAAGTTTGTGCCTGCGAAATCCTCAGCACAAACTAATTCAAAGATAGGTTTCTAAGCATAGTGTGAATTATAAAATGCATAATTCATTAATTCACACATCAAAGGGAAGGCATGATACGCATGATACTTCCTTTGTCAAGTTTGTAGCTTTTGAAGAAAGGTATGGTTATGGATATGAGAATACAAGAAATTATCGAAGGAAAAAAAGAGTGGCGAGCTCACGTAGCGCGTGTCAAATCACTCCCAAGAGATTATCAGATTGTTTATAAAGAGATTCAAAATTATCTTTTTAAAGTCGGTCCTACCCAGTTAACCGAAGGGATAGCTTTACTTTCAGGGATTATTGATTTTTTCGAAGAAGGTGCAGCCTTAGGGAAAGGTGTACTCGAGGTTACAGGCAATGATGTGGCTGCATTTTGCGACGATTTAATAAAAGATTCGAAAACTTACGCTGATATCTATCAAGAAATGGTTGATCAAGACGTTAGTAAGGCAATGAAAAAGGTTATTGATAAAACAAAGTAAAAGAGCTACAACGGAGTGAAAGTGAAATATCGAAATGAAAAAGGAATGGAAAAGAAAGCGCAACACCGCCCAATCACAAGGGTGAAGTATTTGAAAAACAGTTTATGGGTTAACACAAAGTCAATGAAAGAGGTGGAAGAGTGTGTGATTATGAGTGGATATTATGTCCATCCTGTGCTAACAAAACAAGGGTCAAGATACGTGATGATACAGTACTTGAAAATTTCCCACTATTTTGTCCAAAGTGTAAACATGAAACAATAATCAATGTGAAACAACTGAATATATCAGTTATTCAAGAGCCAGACGCGAAGACGCAGAGCCGATAACATGTGAGTAAAATCACAGTTGTCGGCTCTTTTTTAATTATATGATAAAGGAGGAAAAGAAATTGATAAATAACATGATTGAGGTAAGTAATTTAAAAAAATCATTTCAAGATGTTGAAGTTCTTAAAGGGGTAGATTTCAATGTAGAGCAAGGAAACATCTTTGCTTTGCTAGGCTCTAATGGGTCAGGAAAAACAACAATGATTCGTATTATGACCACCTTATTGAAAGCAGATGCGGGAAGCATTGTGATCAATGGTTTTGATATTAAAAGAAACCCAGGGAGCATTCGAGGTTCTATCAGTCTTACTGGTCAGTTCGCAGCTATTGATGAGATTTTGACAGGACGTGAAAATCTTCTAATGATAGCAAAGCTTAGACATCTTAATAAACCAAAGGCAGTAGCAGATGAGCTACTCCATCGTTTTGGTATGACAGAGGCAGCAGACCGTAGAGTAGGTACATACTCTGGAGGTATGAAACGAAGAATTGATATTGCGATGAGCCTTGTGGGGAATCCAAAAATTATCTTCCTTGATGAACCTACGACAGGGCTTGATCCAGAAGCACGTTTAGAAGTATGGAAGATTATTAAAGAGTTAGCAGCTGCTGGTACTACAGTATTTTTGACCACTCAATATTTAGAAGAAGCCGAACAACTTGCAGACAAAATTGCGATTCTTCATGATGGAAAAATCATTGCTCTAGATACACTTGAAGGATTGAAAAAATTATTTCCACCTGCAAAGGTTGAATATGTAGAAAAGCAACCTAAATTAGAAGAAATATTCCTAACGATTATTGGTAAAAAGGAGGAGAAATAAATGGAAGCAACAAAGAATTATTTTCTCAAAGATATAGGTGTAATGTTTGGACGTTCTATGCGTCATATTTTTAGAAGTATGGATACAATTATTACTGTCAGTATTACCCCAATTGCAATGATGTTATTATTCGTTTATGTATTTGGTGGTGCAATCAAAACAGGTACAGATAACTATATAAATTATCTATTACCAGGCATAATGTTAATGACAATTGGTAGTGGGATCGCATATGTTGCTTACCGTTTGTTTACAGATAAACAACGTGGTATCTTTGAACGTTTTCACTCTATGCCTATCGCCCGCTCTACAGTTTTGTGGGGTCATGTATTAACATCCATAATTTCGAATGGAATTTCTGTAATAGTGATTATTTTTGTTGCATTATTAATGGGTTTTCGTTCATCAGCAGGAATATTACAATGGTTAGGGGTATTTGGAATTCTTGGAGTTTTTACATTTGCTTTGACGTGGATTGCTATCATAGCGGGACTTGCTGCTAAAACACCGGATGGCGCAGGCGCATTTTCATACCCAATTATTTTCTTACCATTTATCAGTTCTGCTTTTGTACCTACCGATACGATGCCTTCAGTAATACGTGCCTTTGCAGAAAATCAACCTGTAACGTCTATTGTAGAAGCGATTCGTAAATTATTAGCAAACCAAGCGGTAGGAAATGATATCTGGGTTGCTCTTATTTGGTGTTTAGTAATTACGGTAGTGGCATATATAATTTCTATGAAAGTTTATAAAAAAATATAAATAATATTAATTTTGATTTAATAAAACTAAAAAGTAAAAAACAGGCAAATAGTCTAGCATTTTTCAATAAAATCATATTGTTCATTTGATTTCTCTAAGTTTAAAAAAATAAGTAGCAGCAAAGAGTTCATCGCTGACATTTATAAAAATGTAACATTTTTCATTACCTTATAAGA
>Ga0302215_10000043_pt1 | contig 102536 bp, 101 predicted proteins | sample II_Fen_N3_1_FD_194580 | JGI IMG/M metagenome (GOLD analysis project Ga0302215, IMG submission 194580) | Peat permafrost microbial communities from Stordalen Mire near Abisko, Sweden - II_Fen_N3_1 | ecosystem: Environmental > Terrestrial > Soil > Wetlands > Permafrost | place: Sweden: Abisko... | reverse complement strand
GAGAAGCCGTTTTGGTGTTCGGGGCGACGGCTATTATATATAATGTGCTTATAGGACTTTTTTCGAAGGGTTGTTGGGCTTGCCCAGGCGTAGGAGAAAAAGCTCCTATAAGAGCACGTTATGTATAATAGCTTCAGGCAGTTTTTTATTGGCGTGTCTTTTTGTTCGCGGGTGGAGGCAGCTCTTTATTTTTTTCAATTGGCATTAAAATCAACTTTTTTCAATTGAAAAAAATAATGTGCTGCTTTTGTGGGTGGATACAAAAAGCATGACAATAAAAAACTGCCTGCGTCGACCCGTTGGGCAGTAGAAGCGTTGATTTTTTTTTGTGGGTGGATACTGACCAAAGCCGTGCCACATGGAATAGGTGGGGATAAGTTGCTATCCCAGACAAAAAGGGGGAATCTTCGTTGTATACAGGGAACTACCAAAAGTTGTAACCTTTTTTTTTCAATTGAGAATGTCGCACAGGGAACTGAAAACCTACATCCGGCGGGATGTTTTCTTCAGTTGAAAAGAAAAAAAGTTATCCGATGGCGGTAGATTAAGAAAATACTTTAATTTTGTAACGGATTATATAAAATCCGGCAAAAGTGGAGTAAGGAAAGACGGCAAACGAGCCAAAAAGTGTGCAGAGTTTTACGAGTGTAGATCCGTTGGCAGAGAAATTCCCGAATGTTTCATCATACGTCTATTGCCATGATAATCCGATTAATAAAATCGATAAAGATGGTAGAGCAGATGAGAATACAGGTGGGAAACGTTCAGAAATAAACAAAACTAATGGAGTTCCTACGGCTGCGCAATCTGCAACAGCGGGTAATCAACCGCGAGAGGTAGTAAGACCAACGCCTATAAAACAGCTAACACCTATGCAGCAGGCTGTCAAGACAGCACGAAGCCAGCCACAAGGTGAAATTAAACCAGCTGGAGGTACTGCTCAAGAGCAATATGTGAAGAGATATAATGAACTTCCAGAAATAGAACAACAGGCAGTTACAAACCCAGTGTTTAATGCGACTGCTGTTGGTGGAGGACTTGTAACAGCAGCTGTTTTGACTGGAGCAGTTGCAACAACTGCGGCATCGGATGTCACTACAGCTGCCACTACGGTTGATTTGACATTAACTACGACTACAACTCTTAAGGCTACAGCAATAACTTTTGGTGTTGGTGCTATTGAAGGTGGAATAAAAGCTTACTTTAATACACCCCCAGATACTCCATATTTAATACCAGGACCTGTCTTTCAAAATGGGTCAGATGCAGGGAACTGGACAGTAACACAGTTTATTGATTATCTTAATTCATTCAATGCTCCACAAAGTAATCAATCTCAAACAAAACCACAATGACAAAAAGATTTAACACGATAGTCAAAAGATTCCTCGTAATCGATGTAGTATTGACATTTATACTCATTTTAATGATGAAATATACTGGCTTTACAAGTAGATCTAATTTTGCATATTATGAGCCATATTCATGGAGTGAAATATTTATTCTATTTCCTAAAGCGTTAATTTATTCATCAGTAATTTCATTCCTTATAAGTTTATACTTCATAAATATTGAAAGACAATTTATAAAAGCCAATAAGCTTAATCAAGATAAGTTATCTGAAAAAGAAAAAAAAGGGGGGAATAGTAAGACAATTCTAAGTCATGGTAATCATAAATGTCGCATTTGTGGGTTTCACAATGATTATTTCCCTTGGGGAGAAAATGGTGAGAAACCTAATTTTGAACTATGCCCTTGTTGTGGAGTCCAGTTTGGTAAAGAAGATGTTACTTTAGAGTCAATACAAAAATACAGGAAAGAATGGTTAAGAAAAGGAGGGAAATGGTTTATTAAAAAAGACCGACCAGAGAATTGGGATATTGATGAACAAATGAGAGATATTCCCGATGATTTTAGATAATGCTGAAAATAGTTAACACTTCGTATTTTGCATTAGTTTGAATAAACCCCTATAAACAGAACCGCCCCGCAATGGTCAGACATTGCGGGGCGGTTTGTTTTATTCATAAATATCTTTTCTGTGTCCAAGTGCGATAATATCCACCACCAGTTCGGAGTCAAAAACATCATAGATAATGCGGTAATTGCCTACTCTAATGCGGTAACCATCCCTGCCTTTTAGTTTTTTGTAGCCTTGTGGGCGTGGGTTGTCGGCAAGGCTGTAAATGGCTTGTTTGATATGGGAGTAAAACGGCTCATTGATTTTGGCTAACTCTTTAAGCGCATGTTTTTTGAAATTAACGCTGTAAGTCATTGCCTTTTACTGTTTCGTTTAGCTTCAATCATTCTAAAAGCTTCTTCCATCGGAATGCGTTGGCCATCGTCTTCTTTCTTGGCTTGGTCGTAAAGACGAATGTCATCCAGTTCTTCCATGCTCTGGAGCAAGGTATCAAACTCTTTGGCAGGTAAAATTACAAAGGATTTTTTACCGTTGTTGTCTTTAATGTATTGCGGATGTACGGAAATCATAATGGGTTTATTTAGCGGGTTGTAAATTTTGTTCAAAGAAAGTCTGAAATTTATTCTTGGTCAGCATACCATCAATAATACGATATACGGCGTGTTGATCTTCCTGGTCTAACTGCGAAATTAATCTCACCTTTTCCGAAACAGTTTTATCTTCTATAACCACTTCTTTTGGTGTAATCTCTTCCGGGTTAATTAGCTCATCTACGGTAATGTTGAACAGTTTAGCCAGTTTTTGCAACTCGCCAACAGATGGCTCACGCATACCGTTTTCCATTTTGTTATAATTGGAATATCCAATCTCTAACTCGGCGGCAACCTGCTTTTGAATCAGCCCTTGTTGCTCCCTTAATCTTTTAATGTTTGCTGCAATATCCATAGTCCTGCATGTTGTTGAATAGGTTGCAAAGATAGCGATAAAATGGATTTATGCGGATAAATATCGAAAAAGAATATTTTATATGTTCGATAATGGATATTTATCATTACTTTTGCGGTGGAATAAATCGCATAAAAAAGTTTATTATGGAAATAACAGAGATAAAACAGCGTCTGAGCCTGTCGGAAGTCATCCGGCATTATGGTTTGAAAGCCGACAAGCAAAACCGCTTGTGCTGTCCGTTTCACGAGGACAAAACCCCGAGTATGCAGCTTTACCACAAAACGCAAACGGCATATTGCTTTAGCTCCAACTGCCGTACTCACGGACGTAGCGTGGATGTGATTGATTTTATCATGTATAAAGAAAATGTGGACAAACACCAGGCAATTGAAAAGTGTAAAAGCCTAATCAATCCAATCCAAAGCCACAGCCCCCTAAATCCCCCGAAGGGGGACTTAAAGACACTACCATCAACAAAAGAGCGTAGTCAGTTTTTAGAAAGCATGTTTCAGTATTTTTGCAATGCGGTTTATAACTCCAAACCCGCTCAGGATTATTTTACAAGTCGTTGTTTGGATTACCGAAAAACAGGAGCCGGTTATAACTCCGGTCAGTTCCACCACGGCACACGGAAAGACGAAAAACTCATCAGCCAATGTTTGGAAGTGGGTTTGCTCATAGACAAAGGGCAAACCGCCAAAACAGGCGACAAAGCTTATACGGTTTTTGGCAAATGGTGCATTTGCTTTGCCCTGCGGAACGCAGAGAACCAAATCACCGGGCTGTACTTCCGCAGTACGCTGAACGACAAAGAACATACTTCGGCAAGCTCAGTAGCCAGACATTTTTACCTCAAAGACCGAAGCGGACTGTATCCGCACTATCCAAGCCCCGACACAAAGAAACTTATCCTTACCGAAAGTATTATTGATGCAGCCACACTGATACAGATTTTAGAGCCGGGAATCAAGAACCATGATTTTGGGGTGTTGGCTTGTTACGGAACAAACGGACTGACCGAGGAACATCAGCAAGCCATAAAAGGGTTGAACGGATTGGAAGAAATCATTTTTGCTTTTGACAATGACATGGCCGGATGGGAAGCCACGGCGAAATATGCCACCCTTTTTGCCAACCAATATCCACAGCTCCGCCTGAGTGTTTTGGATCTTCCTTGCAAAGACGTTAACGAAACGGCACAAGGACACGAAAGTGAAATCTTTACCGAGCTACTCAATAACCGCCAGGAATACAGCCCCCTAAATCCCCCGTTAGGGGACTTGAAGAATAGTGACGTTGAACCAACTCTTTTTCTTTCAACTGAAGAATCAATTGAAAAGAAAAAACCAGAACCGCAAAACGTTCCAACTGCCGCCAGAACCGGACAATTAGAATCGGCAGTAACGTTTCTCAAACAAAAGAACCTTTTAAAATCGCTCAACAAACTAATCGAGCAAAGCGGCATTATCGGGGAAGAAAACAGCCGTTTGCTGTTGTTCCTGATTACTATCAGCTACCTGAACAAACAACCGTTGCACGCCTTGGTACAAGGCAGCTCGGGGAGCGGAAAGACACATATTATCGGCAGGATTGCCGACCTTATGCCACCCGAAGACGTTTTGCGGTTTACCCGCATCACCGAAAGCAGCCTGTACAACTGGGGCGAGTTTGATTTGTTTCAAAAAATCATCATTATCGAGGATTTGGACGGACTCAAAGAAGATGCCTTATACGCCTTGCGTGAGTTTATCAGCAATCAGGTATTGCGCAGCTCGGTAACCATTAAAGATAAGAAAGGCAATAACAAATCCAGCCATAAAATCGTAAAAGGTCAGTTTAGCAGTTTATCTGCCACCACCAAAGGCGAAACGTATGAGGACAATATGAGCCGTAGTTTTTTACTGGCAGTGGACGAGAGCAAGGAACAGACACAACGGATTATTACCTACCAAAACAAGAAAAGTGCGGGAGAAATAAGCCGGGATGACCAAAAGAAAGCAACGAACTTTGTCCAACAAATGGTGCGCAACTTAAAGCCTTACGAGGTGGTAAATCCGTATGCCACAAAACTACTGTTACCCGAAAAGGTGCATAAAGTAAGGCGGTTAAACGAGATGTACCAATCCGTTATTAAACAAGTTACCCTGCTGAACCAATACAGCCGTCAGCTCAACGCCAACAACGAACTCATCACCGATATTGACGACATAGAACAAGCCACCGAAGTTCTTTTTGAGAGTATCGTTTTAAAAGTAGATGAACTGGATGGCAGCCTGCGCCAGTTCTTTGAACGGCTAAAGAAGTATGTAAAGAATGATAGCTCTGAATTTATCCTGCGGGAAGTCCGGCAAGAATTTAATATCAGCAAGACACAGTTATTTAGATATATACAAACTTTGGTAGAACTGGAGTATCTCAAGCAAATAGGCGGTTTTGCCAATAAAGGGATTAAATACAAAATCAGCTATTGGGACAATTACCATAAACTCAGAGCCGAGATAAAAGATTTTTTGTTATTACAGATTGAGCAGCTCAGGAAAGGGGTATGATAAAGGTGTGGAACGCTACGGAACACGAAAGGAACGCTAAAATACTTCGTATTTAATTGATAATGAATAATTAATGATTGATAATTAGTCTAGTGTTCCTAATTCCAAGATAAAGAGTAAGCAAAACAATCGTAGCACTTAAAAAGGTCATACAAAAAACTGTCAACTAATAAAGTGGGAAAGCCGAGCCGATACATCGTTTATACCGAAAGTTACCAACAAGAAGCCAAGCAGTACAAAGATTACCTGTCGTTATTGGGTTATAATGAAGCTACTTGCCAATCCCGGTACTTGTATTTAAAAGAGTTCTTCTGGTGGTTGGAGAAAGCCGGGGTTTACTTACTCCATGAGATTACAGCCGTAGAGATTACCCAATTTAATGACTATCTGAAAAGCAAAACCAGCATCAGGACAGGAAAGCCGTTAAGTACAAAAGCCATTTATGACTGCATGCGTTGCATACAAATGTACCTGGCTTATTTGCTCGACGCAGGTGTTATCCTGCTTAACCCGGCATCCCATCTCCGGTTTAATCTTCCCCAAAGAAATCCAGAACGGATCGTCTTTAGTCAGGAGGAAATCAGGGAGCTGTACCGAGCCACCCAAACCACTCAGGAAAGGGCAATACTCAACGTGGCTTACGGTTGTGGTTTGCGGGTGAGTGAAATCGTGGCTTTGAACCGGGAAGACCTCAGACTGACGGAAAACATCGTTATAGTGCAGAAAGGCAAGAACAGCAAACGGCGGTTAATCCCCATCAGCGACAAAGTAAGCGAAGAACTCCAAAGCTATCTGGACGAAACTGGAGAACAGAAAGGAGTTGTTTTTTACAACAGCAAAGGGCGTAGGATGCAGGAATGGACATTTAATAGCTTTTTAAAACAACTGATAAAAAGAAGCGGTTTTGGCAACTGTTACACGGAAGAAGAACTAACAAAGATAGGCATCCACAACCTTCGCCACAGCATAGCCACCCACTTACTGGCCAATGGCATGAAACTGGAACAGGTGCAAACCTTTTTAGGACACAGCCACATTGAAAGCACGGAAATATACACCCATATCACACAAAACCAACTCAACGCAATGAATGATGACCCTAAGACAATACTTGCTTAAGAAGTACAGCAAAAGCACTTTATACACTAATTCATATCTTATTAAACGGTTTACCGATTATTATCAGGAAAGAGCCGAACAAGCCCAATACAAAGACATTTTAAACTATATTGAATACCTCAGGAAGAACTACGATTTACATCCAAAGACATTAAGGCACTGTTTGTATGCGGTAAAAATCTACTTTAATTATCTGTTAGAAACAGGACAACGAAAAGACCATCCTTGCAGCGAATTACTGCTAAAAGACAAGATAAACAAGCAAATACAAGTCGATAACCTGTACAGTTCCGAAACCTTGGAAACCTTCCTGCAGACCCACCAATTACGGCGAAAAAAGCACCTTCAAAGGCGAAACGAGATTATCATCACTTTGCTTATTTATCAAGCCCTTACGGTGACGGAAATCGCCCAACTGGAGACAGAAGACATCGACCTCGAAAAGTGCGAAATCTACATCAAAGGTCAGCACCACCAGCAGTCCCGAACGCTTCCACTGCAAGCCAAACAGATACTTTTATTTTACGGTTATCTAACCCAAGACAGGGCAAATCTACTGAAATACAATAAACAAAATCCGACCGAAAAAGCCTTTATACTGGGACAATACGGCGAGAAAATCAATCCGCACGGAATCAGCCAAATGATTAATGAGAACCGCGGGGAAGGTCAGAAAATCCAGCCCATGAAAATCCGGCAAAGCGTGATTGCCAATTTGCTGAAGAAAGAAAACGATACCCGGATTGTACAGGTTTTTGCCGGACACCGCAGAGCTTCCACCACCGTGCAATACAAACAAACCGAACTTGAAACCTTACAATCAGCCGTCAACCAGTACCACCCACTCTGCTAACGCCCCCTTTTTGTCTGGGATAGCAACTTATCCCCACCCCATGTGCCACGGCTTACACCAAAACGGCTTTCGTGGGTGGATTGCTTGCAAGGGTTGAGAGAAGCCGTTTTGGTGTTCGGGGCGACGGCTATTATATATAATGTGCTTATAGGACTTTTTTCGAAGGGTTGTTGGGCTTGCCCAGGCGTAGGAGAAAAAGCTCCTATAAGAGCACGTTATGTATATTAGCTTCAGGCAGTTTTTTATTGGCGTGTCTTTTTGTTCGTGGGTGGAGGCAGCTCTTTATTTTTTTCAATTGACCTTTAAAGATAAACACTTTCAATTGAAAAAATAATGTGCTGCTTTTGTGGGTGGATACAAAAAGCATGACAATAAAAAACTGACTGCGTCGACCCGTTGGGCAGTAGAAGGGTTGATTTTTTTGTGGGTGGATACTGACCAAAGCCGTGCCACATGGAATAGGTGGGGATAAGTTGCTATCCCAGACAAAAAGGGGGAATCTTCGTTGTAAACAGGGAATTACCGAAAGCTCCAACCTTTTTTTTTCATCTGAAAATGTCGCACAGCGAACTGAAAACCTACATCCGGCGGGGTGTTTTCTTCAGTTGAAAAGAAAAAAAAGTTATCCGATGGCGGTAGATTAAGAAAATACTTTAATTTTGTAACGGATTATACAAAATCCGGCAAAAGTGGAGTAAGGAAAGACGGCAAACGAGCCAAAAAGTGTGCAGAGTTTTACGAGTTCAGATCAGCTTCGTGAGAAGTTTCCGAATATTGGTAGTTATGTGTATTGCCATGATAATCCGACAAATAGAATTGATCCTGATGGTAGAGATGATTTTTTCAAACCAAATGGAACATTTATAAAGCATACGGATAATCGGGATAAAGACGGGAACTTAACAAATAACATTTATATATCAAGTGCAAAAAAAACCAATGTTCTTTTAAGTAATTATACTTTTGGAAAACATAATGGAGGAACCCTAGCAAGAATTGGTAGTTATTATGCAAAGAAAGCCGGTTTGGACATGTCGAAATTAAGCAACAATAACTTTTCTGTAGCTAATAGGTATTATGACTCTAACCTACCATCTAGTGAAAATCTGTATAATAATGGACGTGTCAGTTCTAGCGAAGACATAATGAATCAAGATGAGACAACAAAAACAGTCACATTCTCTTTACAATACGGGAAAGTTGACGAGTTATTAAATAACTCTGAAAATTTCACAAGTACAATTAAACATGAGTTTGATCACGTAAATGGAAATGATGAAATAAATACATTATACAATCAAATAAAGGATCCAACATTTAAAAACACAACACAAGACTTTAAAAATAACACATATGAATATGTCAAAGATGTTGTTTCTGAAATGAGAATATATCAAGATCCGTCATGGAGTAGAGCCCAAATAAACATGTTACATAAACAAGCTGATGTATGGAAACGAAAATTAGAAAAAGCAGGTGTAAAGTTTTAATACATAATGTATTGATATTATCTATTTTGATAGCTTTATCATCGTGTGATAAAAACCAAAATATGACTACTTCTCTCGTTCAGACAAGATTTCATATGAAAATTCCATTGTTTTATAATAAAGATGTACAAAAAGAAGAAATAGTGAGAATCGTTTATGTTATCAAAGTGATAAATCGAGATAAGTTAGAGAATATTATTGATTTTAATAATTTTCTATATGAAAAAAACGGTAACTCATACTTAAGGTTAAAACCAGTTTTTAAATCAAATACTGACTCCTTAAATTCACTTGATTCTGTCAATATTGCTTTTTATAGTAATAAGTGTTTTAGAATCAGATATGATCCGAATAAAATATTTGACTATTATCAATCTGGTAAAAAAATCATAAAAAACAACGAATTATTTTATAGATATGAAAATAATTTCTGTAGGGTAATGAAAAATGCAAATCACAATTTTTATTTCATGACAACAACAGAAAAAGGAAAATATATGCCATCATCAAATAAAGTTTATAATTGGTAATGCTCCACATTTGGCGTTATTGAAATAAAAAGAGAAAGCAAATAAATAAGAAATTGGTGAGTGGTAAAATGCTCACCATTTTTTAAGTGCCTATTTTTCAGCAATTTTAATATTTATGGTAAAAACAGGTTTGATAAGCGCGTACTTTAATAAAAGCAATTTTAATTTAAAATCAGTTTTAGGAGGTAGAAGACTTTCTTCATTCTTATTAAATTTTAGTGTCGCCAAATAATTTAATGTTCTTATGGAAAAAACGAGGTTCTTTTTCTTATTAGCTTTGATACTGTTTAGTCTCAATAGTTGCAAAAATAATGTGAAGCAAAACATGTCATTAAGCCATGAAATTGACAGTAAGGTTTTTAATGATTTATTTATCTTAGAGATTGACAGCTTTATCAAAACAAACAAAATAGAAAATTGTGATATTTGCGTAGATATTTACTCTAAATATCGAGATATTTATTTCTATATCAAATGTGTGTCACCAAAATATAATGATCGAAATAAACCCCTAAATTACATTGTCCGTAGAGGTCTAAAAGTTTATTTGAATACATCTTTAGATGAACTAGCTTGTAATTATAATGATTCTGCTCGTTTTAATAGAAATGAATATCAAAAACCATTACGTTGTTGGTATGTAGAAATGAGAAATGATGTTAGTGGGATTTATGAATCGAAAGAATTAGTTCCTAAGAACTATAAAATTCAGTTTGTTGATACGACTGGACGCACAATATATGGAGTTCAAAAAGTTGAGCCAATTTTCAATATTAAGAAAAAATCTAAATAAAAACACAGGTAATGTGTCAGAAGTGGTAATGTATCAGATTTGGCGTTACGTAGATAAGAGACTGTAAATCAACAGTGATTTGCAAAACTAAATAAAGGATGGTGGGTGTACTCACCATCTTTTATAGTTGTGCCGTACAGATATTTACGTGGTCGTTAGTCAGAAGTATAGAAAGACAGTGAACCGATATGTTGAAAATGCAAACGAATTTAAATTCAATTTTACAAACAATATGCAAAAGTTAATACTATCCATCTTATTTATTTCCCTGCTATCAAATTCATATTCTCAAAACGATTCCATTGCAAAGTATCTGGATGACAATGGTCGATCGAGTTATAAGAATATAATTAAAACAGACATTTCACAAATAATGCAGGGAAATATCCAATTGATTTGGGAACACGATGTGTCTGGAAATTTTAGGGTTGAAAGTGGCATTGGATTTCTTACTGGTGTTTTTTACAAACCATTGATTAATCCATTATACCATGATGGCAAAGAATTAGTCAATAAAAATGGGTTAGAATCAGTGAAAATGAACCCCGGCATAAGTTTATATATTTCACCACGACAATCATCTATCAAATTTCCAATGTTTTATGCCAGCACTAATTTTCTTTTTAATTGCTATTTTAATCAATTAATTATTGCAGAAGCAACAATTACACTGGGCAAAGAAATTAATCTATCAAAAAAATGTATACTTGATATTAATACTGGATTAGGAATTGATACTCACTGGTCTTTAGACGGTTATTACTATTCCCACAAATTAATGATCTTCAATGGTCGCAGTATATCTAATCATAATACATTATCCCTTTTAATACCACTAAGCATAAAACTTGGATACAGGATCAATTAGAATTATCAAACTAAAATATAATAGATACACATGAAAAATCTTACATTTTGTAAAATCTGCTTCATTAGCACAATTACCCTAATTCTTGTTACACTCAATGCTATGTCACAAGAAATTTCGCCAAAAGATATAAAGTGGATTGAAAACCTAAAAGTGCCTAATGTAGAAGACATAGATGTAATGAAAATGGATGCAGAGGTTTTAATCTATCAATCCAAAGACTTGAGAAATCATGATTTATATTCCAGCTATACAGGGATCCATAAGAATTCTATTTATCGGGTAGATTTAAAAGCAAAGCAGACTATAGAAAAAGAAATTATCCTTAGAAATGGCGACAAACGTCGAACTGTTGAGAAAGTTCTATACATAAATAATATAATTCATGTGTTTTCTTCATTTATCAACCAAGAACAAAAGAAGTATTATATTTTTGATGAAACTCTAAACAGTAATAATTTGGAGTTAAATAATGATACCAAAAAAGTTTGTGAAATTGATTATAGTCAATTTGATGGGAGTAGAACATATACAATAACCACATCGATCAGTTTTAGTAACGGAAAAATTCTATTAACTTCATCAATCTATACAAAGGAAGGATGGCAATACTTTGTCAATATATATGATACACAAATGAATGAAAAAGTACATTATACCTTCAAGAATAGTAACAAGGACGCTTACATATCTTACATCATCAATGATTTCGAGGACAATTTGTATGTAATAGAAACAACAGAAACAAAAAAGGTTAAGCAATATAAGAATATCATTTACTACTATCCAAAATGCCAAACTGCCCCTAAACAGTTACCGTTAATTATGGGTGATAATGTGAGAGAAATAAATGTTTCTGTGAATGTAAATAAGAAAAATGAATTAATCTGTGCTGGTTTGTTTTCCAGATTAGGAAGAAAAAGCGCGATTGGAGCTTATACTGTTGTATTTCCTGCCGGTTTAGATGGGGCTGGTGAATTGAATACACTATCATTTACCAATGAGTTTTTAACTAGAGGATTTAATGAACGTGAAACATCTGAAGTCGCGAATAAACTAAAAAGAGATGAAGAATTTAATGACAATTGCACTTACATTGTTGACACTTTACATATTCATGAAAGTGGAGATTTCTCATTTATAACTGAGAAAACTAAAACTTCTTGGTTAAAGGATAATTGTTATTTTACATTTGGCGACTTATACACTTTCAGTTGCAATTCTGACGGTAGTTTTAAATGGAGTCAGAAAATCACTAAAGATTTAGTATTTAAAAATGTTCAAGTGATGGCAGGCAGTCACATGACCTATTATGATTCAAATAATAACATGAATTTAATTTATTGCTCCTTTATACCCGTGAAAATACTTGGTCAAAAGTTGGGAATAGGTAAAGATCCTAAAACGGTAATAACAACCTTTGATTCTAGTGGAAATAAAACGGAAAAAGTATTATTCACTGAAAAAGATTTAGTGCAGAACTTTATACCCACTTATTCAAAAAGCACTGGAAACAACAATTTGATTATTACACGAATAAATACTGGCTTCATGGCTCTTGGTTCAACTTACTCAGTGGCTCAAGTAACAATAAAATAGAAAGGTGATGCTTCTGATTTGGCATTAGGGAAATAAAAGTCTGTGAATCAATATAGGATTACAAGAATAGAATAGGAGATGGTGGGTGTATGCATGCCATTTACTATTAGACTTCCTCTAACTCTAATCCATTTATCAAAATCAATAAAGCATTGTTTTTTTCAATCATAGATTGAAGTGTTGGACTGAAGAAACTTTGAATTTCCGGGAGGGCTTTCTTGGATTTTAGTTCGGTAATTATGAAATCGGCAATGTCTAAGCCGTTGACACGGTCGTTGGCAGTGGCTTCATCTTCCAACAAGGTTGATATTGTGATTTTACAATTACATTTTTCCTTTATCTCGACTGCTTTTAAACTCCATTTTTCAAAAGCTCCCAAATCAGGGTATAACATTACATCCCGCCCTTTTAGTGCCTGACATTTTTCAATAGATAATCCGTTCAGGTTTCCGGCTGCAAGCCAAACCAGTTCCGGCATTATCATGCTGGCAATGATGGCGGATTTTTCACTTTCAACAATTGCTACAGTTTTATCAGGGTAAAGTGTCAGCAGGTGTTCACCAAAGAAACATTGCTGCAAATTAAAATCTTGTGGTAATGTTCCGGATTTCTTGAGTTTGTTGTGTACCCAATCAATTGCTCCGCTTTGGTGTTTGATTCGTTTTCCAGTAGCAGGGTTGTATTGCATTATTTTACCTGTGCGGACTTTGCCGTTTATGTCGATTTGCCAAAAGATCACTTCTTTGTTTTTGGTTGCTCCCAAGGCGTAGTTTTCAGCAGCATTGCGAATTTGTTCATCTGAAAAATAGTCGAATAAGAAGCGGACGAAATTGCTTTTATAGGAGGCGGAACTCTGAACATAATTAAACGGAATTGTTCCAATAGGGCGGGGCAATATTGGTTGCTTAGCAACCAATGGCAACGAATTATTAGACGAGGCATGCCTCGTCTCTACAGCAGATGGATTATCCATGAAATATTGTTTTGGGGTATAATGATAACCGCATTTGCTTTCGCGGTTACATTTGCCGACATTGTCATGAATGGGTTTATGCGTGTTGCCATCTAAATACAGCGTGAAACTGATTTTGGCTTTGCATGATGGGCAATCGTGGCGGGTGGCTTTGCCTTTGTACGGCTGTAAGTAGTTCATAGTTGATAATTAATAGTTGATAGTTGAGGACAGAATTTGTTTCGTTAACTGTTCCTGTGATTACATTTTTTAAGTATTTTCTTTGGAAATTGGTTGGTTGCGGTGTAAAACGCCTGAAATCATTTGCTGTAAGCGGTTATAGCGATATTTGACCGCAACTAAAATCAGTTTGAAAAGTTTTTTATTTTTATTTTAGTTGCGGGGCATTTCTTCTGAAAACTATACTGGTAAAGCTTTTCAGCCGACCGCAACCGCAACTCCGCAACCAAGGGTTGTTTTCTATTCTTTACAGATTTTTGAGACAAATTGTCGTGACAAACCAATGGAATCTGCAAACGCTTGTTTGTTCTTAATGCCATATTCTTTTTGAATTGTTTTTATTGCTTCAGCTGGATTCATTTTTGTTGGATTGTTGGTTGTGTCAACCAATAGTATTTTTGAATTAAAGTAGTCGCAAAGCTTAATGGCGTATTGCATTGCCTCTTTTGTTATCATTCCCTGTTGCCATTCTGTATTGTCATAAATACCTCTTATAATTTGAATAATGAGTGCTAACCGTAAAACCTGAATTTCCATTTTGGCATAGGTGGCACGAACGAAGTTATTTGAACAGCTATTTACCAAGTCGGTGGTTTGGTTGGCGTATTGAATAAATAGCTCTTTCGCTTCAGCGGAAAGCGTAAATGGATTTTCAACCTTTGACAGATAATAGCAATGAGTAATCAGTTTTTCATATCGGTCAACAATCATTTTGTCCGGTGCTCTTTCGGAATACTTTTGCTTTCTAACTTCTTTGGGATAGACATACAGAAAGCGACTTGCAAAACCGTTTTCCTTGAGTGTATTGCTACTCAATGCTATGTTTAATACTTCGGGCTGTATTGTGCCACAAATGGTCAGAAATGGCTCAGGAATTTGCAATGGTTCTTCACTTTTTCGGTTGATACAGAATTGTGCATTATTGAAAATGGACAAATACCGGCTAATCTCACCGTTCTTATTATATCTGCCAAAGTCGGCAAACCAACCAGATAGTTCATCCCGATAGAGTGAAATGGATCCGTTGTTGCGGAACATGGTTTGATATAAACTTTCGGGTGTAAAATCGTCAATCAAACATTGTTTGAAAAATGGTTTTTCCGGCTCTTGGGTTTTGAGTTGTTTCGCTTCAGCGCTTTCCGCTTTCCAACGGCTTAGTTCCACTTGATAATCATCGTAGCTGGTATTGTCCAGTTTTTGTAACGGACGGAAAGCTGCTGCCACCGGTTCTGTTTTACCCACTCCCGGAGGAGCTACCAACATAACCCACAATTGCCCAAAGTTCTTGTATTTGCCGCTGTCTATTACAAATTTCTTCCTAGCTGCTGCACTTACAGCACATAAAGCAGACATAACAGGAAACTCAATGGGTACTCCATAAACCTCGGAAACTTCCAATGCAAAATCAAGAATTACTTGTGGTAGTCCGTTTGTTGGAAAAACGGAATCATTTGCACTTGAATTCATACTATTAGCATGAATCTCAGCTTTCAGTTGTTGTATGAAATTTGTAGTTTTGTTCTGCTCAGGTTTATTTGCCTCTTCGGATACTGCAAGGTTCGAAGGGGCTTCTTTTTTTTCTATCATGGCTTTCTTGCCTTTTTAATTGATTTATGATAGTTGTCGTCCAATAGCTGCTGAATATCCGACATCCGGTAATAGATTTTCCCACTGATTTGAGAATAACTAATTAATCCCTGGTCTCTCCATAGCTGGGCGGTACGCACACTAATACTCATCAAATTCATAAATTCATCATTGGAGAAAAACGGATCATCAGGAAGCTTCCGGTTCTCATTCAATCCAAGCATAAGATTGTCTAATTGTTGGAGTAGTTCTTCGTGCTGCTGAGACACACCCTTTAATGACTCTATAATTGTTTCATCATCGAGCATTTTCTTCCGTAAATCGGCTTCAAACTTTTCGAAATGTTCTTTGAAGTTCATGTAATTTAGTTGATAGTGGATAGTTGATAGTTGATAATTTGGAACACATGAGAAATATCATTTTCTTAGTTTGGGGTTGGAAAAAGAATTTTCTTTCTCTACGATAAATTCTTCTACGGTCTGAATGCGGTTGGCTAATAACCAGGCTTTAATTTCATCTCTCCGGAAAAGAACTTTTGCGTTTCTTTTGTAAAATGGAATTGTTTTTTCGCAAATCATTTTATTGATGGTGTTCACTGCATAACCGGTTAGTTTACTGCATTCATTTTTTCCAAAAGTATCCGGGAAAGATTCTTGATTTTCTTGTACTACAAGTTGCGGTTTTACCATATCACCTAATAAATCTTTGAACTGTCCAATGGTAAGAGCTGCTAACGGAGTTTCGTTTGTTGGTTGGAATTTAGTTTCCATAATTGTGCATGTTTTTGATTTTTGAAAGCTAATAGCTGCGCAGTCTATTGGCTTTCTCGCTACAAATGTATCATCAAAAATATAAGCGGATACTATGAAATCAAGGGAGTTATTGGGTCGGACTCCGACTTCGGACGGGTCGGACTAGGTCGGAGATATTACAAAAAAAGCCTCAAATAGAGGCTAAGGTTAGGTCGGAGGTTGGGTCGGAGATTTAGTTGTTTTTTTGCTTTGAAATGGTGATAATTTGTTCTATTTCTTTATGCATTCTGCTACGTTCATATTTGTGTTTAGTTGGTTTAACATATTCTTTCATGCAAAAAGCTGTTTTAATCGTGCTAGAAATGCTTTCACCGCATAGATGTTGAATGATATTGGATAGCATGGATGGTGTGCCTTTCCAACTTAAAGGTTCCGGAACTTTTATGTACTTTCGATTAAACCAGAAAAGCCATACATCTGAGTTTGGATTATCCAACATTTTCTTATGAAAAAGGCATTGCATTATTTTAACTAGGCAGTCATCTGATAAAGGAGTGTTGAACTTTGGAAGGATATTGTTTTGAAAGTTGTTTCTACTTCTTTCTTCAATAAAGGCAGTCTCTATTGATAAGCCAAACACATAGTCAACAGGTTTGTCGTTTTTGTTCTTATCGAAGAGATACAAATTATGTTTGTATTTTATTGATAATGCTAAAAGATCTATTTCTAAATACGAAAATATTTCAATTAATTTGTCTATAAAATCGAGGTGATTGATTAAACGGACGGAAAGATTGTAATTTGGGAAAGGTGTATTATTCTCATTTTCAGCAGATAAAATTTCATTTTCAGAAATAAATTGCCGGTTTAAAACAAATTCAAAAAATTCTTTGCATCTATTATTCTGTTCCGAATCACTCATCGTTTGAATGTGATGAAAACTTCTGTTAAAATCATGCAGAATGAAATTAGCATAGGCGATTTGTTTGGCTTTATCATTCATTTCAAGTAAATTGTTCTCCACCTCTTTAAGTGCCCGTTCGTAAAGTTCAATATATTCACAGAAAATATTATCGTTATTTTCTTCTTCTGTGAAATCATTAGCCCAGGTGAGTGTTTTAAAAAGTAGCTTTTCTTTTATAATGAAATGTTCTTCAACTTTTATCGCATTTTCGTGATTGTAAATGCCATAAGAACGAATCTGTACTTTTAATTTGTTTATATCCAGTTGTTTCGTTGCATTGCAAATAGCAGATTGCCAACATAAACATAAAGCTCCGTGAAGCTGATTAAAATGCCTTAAATATAATTCAGTAAGAGTCCTAGCAATCATATAGAAATGTTCTATAGTTTGTGACGTGATATAGTACTTAGAAGTGCGAAAAAAAACGACATGAGTAATCATGTCGTTTTAAGTATCTTAACGAGAAATTGGTTCGTTTATTACAAAAAGAATACAAAAATATTACAAAATTTTAGCAGCTTCGTCAATTTCTGAATTTGCAAAACTATCAAGATATATGTTAGTTGTTTTCATGTCTTTGTGATCTAAAAACTGAGAAATCAGTTCACGCTTCACCCCATTATTTTGCAAGGTCATAGCCATGGTATGACGACTCACATAGGAAGTTATATTTATATCGTCGATACCCAGTTTCTTAGCCATTTCGTCAAGATTGGCGTTTATGTTGAACAATCTATTGTGAATGTGTTTGTATAATTTCTCTCCGGTATATCCCTTGCGTGATACGATTGGCAAAAGATAGTTTTCAACCGAAGCTTGAATGCTGCAAAGCTCCTTAATGATTGCTAGAAGTTCAACTGTGAGTTTTATGCTGATAGCTTTTGACTTTTTACTGTATTGAGTCTTTTGTCGTTTATAAACGATATATTGACCATTCTCCAGCCTTTTGATATTATCGGGAGTTAAGTGTGCTATATCCACAAAACTCATCCCGTAGCAATAATAGGAAAACAGAAACACTAATCGAGCAAATTGCAAGTTCTCTGATAACTCTGTAGCTGATTTGATTTTTTTCAGATAGTCAGATGGCAAATATCTTTTTTCTGTTTCCTCTTCCAACTTCGCAACTTCAAAACCTCCTTTTCCGAATGGATATGTAGAACGGCTTGCTTCTTTAGCTTCTATTGCTAAATTGAGAATTGACCGCAATTGTTTCATATAGCCTTTACGGCTATTGCCACAGCACCCTTTACGTTGAATTATCCGTGTTGTTCCATTTGAGTATTTAACAACGGATTCCCGTGGGGTTTGCAGAAAAGCATCAAAATCCCGGATATACTTAATATCAATTTCGGAAAACAATCTTTTACTAAGTTTCTTGTCGTATATTTCAAGGATATCCAACGCTCTTTCGTAATTTTTCGCATTGCCAATATGACCGGTATTTTTCAATGTTTGTATGTGGTTTTCAAAAAAAGGCTTAACTTTGCCTTTCTTTGCACGATTGAGGAATGATTCTTCGAACTGGTTTAGTGTCCAGTCGATTTTGTTGCGGTCGAATTCATCAATGACATCTTTGGCTTTTAAAAACTGACTGTTGATGTAGGCATTGTTTTTCTCGTAATCCAGATTGATACGTTTGTCTTTCTTGAATTGAGAAAACTCTTCGTTCCATTGGTCGGGGACAGCAGAGAGGTTTAAACTGATGAATTTTCTTACCCGGTCTTTGGTGATTCTCAAAACAATCGGGTGTTCACCACTCTTTAAAATGGTGCTTTTGTAAAGAATAATTGATATGTATTTCATACTTACGTTACACTTCACGTTACACAAACATTACACATTTGATAAAACTTAGTCAAAAAGCATCAAACAAGTAGGCTTGTTAGGCGTTGATTAATAAGTACAAAGATACATAAATACAAGTAATTACCAAAATATAAGAGTGGTAATATACACTTCTAAAGGGGAATTAAAAGCGCTGAAAGTTCATATTTCAGCGCTTTTTGTTTCAACGAATCCTTTAATTATCAACTGTCAATTATCAATTATCAACTGATTAGCATTATCTTTGCACTTCAAACTAGAAACAATGAACTTAAGAACAGAACTTGAACATCGCATTTTGGTCCTTGATGGAGCGATGGGAACTATGATACAACGCCACAAACTGACGGAAGCCGATTATCGCGGCGAACGTTTTGCGCAGTGGCCAAGCCTTGTGAAAGGTAATAATGATTTGCTGGTGCTTACTCAGCCCGACATAATCAAATCTATTCATGCGGCCTATCTCGAAGCCGGTGCTGATATTATTGAATCTAACACATTCAATGCGCAGTTCATATCTATGGAAGATTATGGCATGGCTGAATTAGTTCGCGAAATAAACCTCGAAGGTGCAAAGCTTGCCCGTCAGGCTGCCGACGAATACACCGCTAAAAATCCAGCAAAACCCCGTTTTGTTGCCGGTGCTGTTGGCCCAACCAACAAAACCGCTTCTATGTCGCCCGACGTAAATAATCCGGCCTTTCGTGCTGTGAGTTTCGACGATTTGGTAGCAGCCTATAAAGAACAAATTCTGGCATTGATAGAAGGTGGTGTTGACGCGCTGCTGATTGAAACTATTTTCGACACATTGAATGCTAAAGCTGCCATCTTTGCCGCTGAAGAAGCCATGGCCGAACTTGGTAAACGTGTTGAAATCATGCTTTCGGCAACTGTGGCCGACACAAGTGGCCGTACGCTTTCAGGACAAACAATTCGTGCATTTTTGGCTTCAATTGGTCATGCCAATTTATTGTCCATCGGGCTCAACTGCTCGTTTGGTGCAAAAGATTTGAAACCCTATTTGCAAGAAATAAACGCTCATTCACCATGGTTTGTAAGCGCTTACCCAAATGCTGGTTTACCAAACCAGTTTGGCGAGTACGACGAATTGCCAGAAATGATGGCTATTCAGGTAAAAGAATATTTCGATGAAAAACTGGTAAATATCATTGGCGGTTGCTGCGGAACTTCGCCCGACCACATCGCCACCTATCAGGCCTTGATTAAAGATACAGAAATTAGAACAAGAAAAGAACCTTCAACTAAATTAGAACTTTCAGGTCTTGAAGAAATAGAAATAGACAATTCATCTTTATTCGTCAACATTGGCGAGCGTTGCAACGTGGCCGGTTCGCGTATGTTTTTACGTTTGATAAACGAGAAAAAATACGAAGAGGCACTCAGCATTGCCCGCAAACAAGTAGAAGAAGGTGCACAGGTTATCGATATAAACATGGATGATGCCATGTTAGAATCGAAAGAGGAAATGGTTACTTTCCTGAATTATGTGGCTGCTGAACCTGAAATTTCTCGTGTGCCGATTATGATTGACTCTTCGAAATGGGAAGTTATCGAGGCTGGACTGAAATGCGTACAAGGAAAATGTATTGTAAATTCTATCAGCTTAAAAGAAGGCGAAGAAGATTTTCTGGTAAAAGCCCGCAAAATTCGTGCTTACGGTGCAGCTGTCGTGGTTATGGCGTTCGACGAGAAAGGTCAGGCCGACAGCTTTGAGCGTAAAACGCAGATTTGTAGTCGTGCTTATCATTTACTGGTTGACAAAGTTGGATTCCCACCGCAAGATATTATTTTCGACCCGAACGTGCTGGCTATTGCCACCGGAATTGAGGAACATAACAACTATGGCGTAGATTTTATCAATGCTACCCGTTGGATTAAGCAGAATTTGCCACACGCCAAAGTGAGTGGTGGTGTGAGCAATCTCTCGTTCTCGTTCCGTGGCAACAACGTGGTACGAGAGGCCATTCACTCCGTATTTTTATATTATGCCATCAAGGAAGGCATGGACATGGGAATTGTGAATGCCGGTATGTTACAGATTTATCAGGACATTAAACCTGAGTTGTTGGAACATGTGGAAGATATTGTATTGAATCGTCGTCCAGATGCTACTGAACGTATGATTGAATTGGCTGAAAAAGTCAAAAATCAGGCATCGGGAGAAAAAGAAGTAAAGGTTGACGAATGGCGTTCACGCCCATTGCAAGGTCGATTGGAATATGCATTAATTAAAGGTATAAGCGAATTTTTGGAAGAAGATTTAGCGGAAGCTTTAACTCTGTTCGACACAGCTATTGAAATCATCGAAGGTCCGTTGATGAGTGGTATGAATATCGTTGGAGAACTGTTTGGAGAGGGGAAAATGTTTTTGCCACAAGTGGTAAAAACGGCTCGTACAATGAAAAAAGCCGTTGCCGTTTTGCAACCGGAAATTGAAAAACAAAAAGTTCCGGGACAAAGCTCATCGGCAGGCAAATTCTTGATTGCCACCGTAAAAGGCGATGTACACGACATTGGAAAAAACATTGTAGCTGTAGTTTTGGCTTGCAATAATTTTGAAGTGATTGACCTTGGAGTAATGACTCCGACAGACAAAATTATCGAAACTGCGATTCGCGAGAAAGTTGATATTGTAGGCTTGAGTGGTTTAATTACACCTTCGTTGGAAGAAATGACCATTGTTGCAGCCGAAATGCAAAAAGCGGGCTTGACCATTCCATTGTTGATTGGTGGAGCCACAACTTCAAAGATTCATACAGCGGTGAAAATTGCACCTAATTACAGAGGTCCAGTTGTACACGTAAAAGACGCTTCGGTAAATACGCATGTGGTGGCTCAATTAATGAGCAAAGCAAATCATGTGGCTTACGAAGCCGGCATTGCCACCGAATATCAGGCATTGCGCGAGAAACAAACTAAAAAAGCGGATTTATTGAGTTTGGACGAAGCCAAGAAGCGAAAACCAAATTTGTTCTAAGATAAAATAATTAATTTTCGAATCCCTTATTTTTAAATTTTATAATGGATGGAATTACAGATTATTCAAAACAAAATTTTTGAAATACGTGGACAGCGTGTTATGTTTGATTTTGACCCGACAGAACTTTATGAGGTTGAAACAAGGGCATTGAATCAAGCAGTTAAAAGAAACATCAAACGATTCCCGACTGATTTTATGTTTCAACTCAACAACAAGGAGTTTGAAAACTTGAAATCACAATCTGTGATATCAAGTTGGGGTGCGTTACGAAAACTACCTTATGCTTTTGCTGAGCATGGTGTTACTATGCTGGCAAGTGTATTAAGAAGTGAAAGGGCCATAGAGATCAACATTCAAATTGTATGCGCCTTTATCGCGCTTCGTCAATATGCTTTGGGATATGCCGAGTTCAATCAAAAACTTGAAAATTTCATGATAGAATCAAATTTACAATTCAGTGATATTTATCAGGCTCTTACTGAAATGGCAAACAAAGATGAGCAGGACAAGAAACCTCTAAATCCTATAGGATATCTGGCTTATGAAAAATAGTATAGAAACGGCTAAATTTTAAAAATTCAGCCGTTTCTATTTAAACCTTTTCTACCTTTCCCAAGCTCACATAACACACAAAACCACTCGTTTGATAACCCATATCGGAAATCAAGCTCATGTATTGTTTCACTTGCTGAATGTAGGCTTTGCTTTCTTTATCGCCAAATTTATAATCCACAATCGTGGCTTCGTTACCTTTAATGACCACTCTATCGGGACGATATTGCTCACCGGTTGGAATAAGAATAGTAGTTTCGTTCAGTACATGGGCATCAGCGGCAAACCAGGTCTCGGTTTCGGGAAGGCTCCAAAACTTTTCCATTTCGCTTACAACCGTCTCACTTTCCAGTTCACTAATTCTACCGTCACGAATCATCGTCTGAATAGCATTACTCTGATCAGTTTTTCGGGTAATGTTCCGTAAAATATCGTGCATTATCAATCCATAATTTAAGCGGCTATCGGTAAGCTGTTGATTTTCGAGTAAATAATCCAGACTTTGGTGGCGAATACGCAAACGGTCAGAACTGGTGACCGAAGGATAATTGTTTATCTTTTCATTGCTTCCGGAATCCGGAGCTTCTTTGTAGATTGCCTGAATTGGTTCGCCCAGTGAGAATACTTTATCAATCGCATCAAACGATTTCGACAATGGAATAATTTCCACATCCAAGCCCGGAGTTTCAACAGTAAAACAGGCCGTGAGCAAAGCCGACAAGGAATTTATCTTATCCAGACTTTCCAGCTCTTTTTTGGGGGCAGGAGCCATACAAATCAATTCGTTTTTGGCACGCGTAAAAGCCACATAAGCCACATTCAAACTGTCAATAAATACGTGCATTTGTTCGTCGAAATAATTCTCGGCAAAGATAGATTGTCCGAGCTTAGAGCCATATTCAATCGGCAGCAACGGCAATTCGTTGAAAGGCGCTACGGTTGGTTCGCACCAAAGGATATTGCGCATACGACTGTCCAAATCCCAGTCGCAGAAAGGCATAATCACCACACGGAAGTCAAGTCCTTTCGATTTATGCACAGTCATAATGCGCATAGCACTCTGATTGTCGGGCGTAGAAATACATTGCTTGCCGCCGTTCTTTTTCCACCATGTAAGGAAACTGTTGAGGTCGGCAGTTTTTCCAGTAGTGTAACGAAAAACCACATCCTGAAACGCCTGAACAAACACCGCTTCGTTGTGCCAACTGCCAATGCCAAAAAGCGAAATAATTTGCTCCACCATATCGTAAAGCGAACTGTGTTGTACCTGACTTAGCACTTGATTTTCTTCATCGGTAAACAAAAATGAAAAATTCGAATCATTTCCAATAAAGCAATCATTCAGCGCTTCATTTTCCGATTTATGCTGTTTACCACGGGCATATTCGTAATTCACTATCGTTTGTTGAATGCTGTCAGCTGGGTTGACAAACAACTGCAAAATACCCAACACGAAACGTACCGAAGCGGCAGTACCAATCAGCAAACCTTCGCTACCCATAATATCGTAACAAACACCCGGCTTGGCTTCAGCTGTAGTTTTATAGTTCAGCAAACGATGAATAACCTGCTGTTCCTCGTCGTTTTTGCGCACCAGAATACAAATATCCGCAGGACGATAACCGCGACCTTGCAACTCTTCGAGCATAGCGGGCAATCGTTTCAAACTTTCGGCTTTCCAACCGTCTTCGTTTTCATCGGCAGCAATAAAACGCACGTCTACCCTACCCGTTCCAGCTTTGGGCGAAGTTTGCTGATGGATATTGGCATAGGCATGTTCAATTTTGTGCGTCAATGAGTCCAATGAAGGGTAAATTGGCAGCACAGCTTGCAAATTTTCATTCAGCTTACTTTGCAACAAATTGGCAGCACGACAGAAAAACGAATTATTGAAATCGATAATATTTTTATCGCTACGCCAGTTGGTTTCGAGATTTTCTTCGTGGATTTGTTCGGGGCGAAAATCGCTTAGAATTTGTTCGTCAAGCAGTTTCCAGTCGGAATTTCTCCAGCGATAAATACTCTGCTTCACGTCCCCCACCACGAGGTTGAACTTGCCAGTCGCCAAACTATTAGACATCAGCGGATGAAAGTTTTTCCATTGCAGCGTTGACGTATCCTGAAACTCATCAATCATAAAATTATCGATGGTAATACCCGTTTTTTCGTATACAAAAGGTGTGTCGCTGTTGTCGATAATTTTGTTGAGCAACATGTTGGAATCAGAAATCAGCATGGTATTTTGCTCGTCGGTGAGTTTCTTTATTTGCACCGCCAGATCGGACAAAATACCAAGCGTATTGATATGCTTGAGCACCATTACGGCTGAATTGTAGGTAACAATATCGACACTCAACAACTCTACAATTTGTTGGAAGCACTTTCCCAAACCAGTATTGTAAGCTGATTCGATGGCCGACTTCACATCTTGTGGTTTAGATTTGGTGTAACAATTCGTCACATCCGTAGCAAAACCAGTAAAGCGAGCACTTATTTCAAGTTTACCTTTCACCAGTTTTTCAAACGTATTGGTGGTTTTGTAGGCAAAATCTTCGTGCGTTAAACCATTACGCGCCATGACGTTTAAGCCTTCGGTGGCAGTTTGCTTTACTTTGGCTTCGAAAGGAATTTTTATCTCGCGTAGACTTTTGCGATAATTGGTCAGGAACTCACGCTCATGAAGTTTGCGATTGGTATCTTCGGCTTTATGCTGGTAACTTTCTTTGAAAATTTCCTTTCCCAAATCCATGATATTGCTGCGCATGTTCCAGTTTTCGGATTGCTCTATGCGTTCCTCTGCATAAGCAGTAAGCCATTGCAGCAATTGTTTATTTTCGTCTTTTGACAAATCCAGAAATAAATTATCAACAGATTGCTCCAATGTAGCCGTATTATCCAACTCCAAATTATAACCGCCATGCACTCCAATGTCGCGTGCAAAGGAACGAATAACCTGCTGAAAAAAACGGTCAATAGTACTAATAGAAAACGACGAATAATCGTGTAAAATGGTAGTAAGGATATGTTTTGCCCGAACATTGACAGCCTCTTCGTCTATACGAAATTTAGCTATCAACCCCTGGCGATAATCAGATTTTCCACCTTGTGATAATGCGTGTAACTCTTTCAGAATGCGCGTTTTCATCTCATCGGTGGCTTTGTTGGTAAACGTTACTGCCAGAATGCGACGATGTGCCCGCTCCCGCTTGGGGTCGAATAGCAAATGGATATAATCTTGCGTAAGGCGATATGTTTTGCCGGATCCAGCAGAAGCACGATAAATGTTGAGCATAGCTAAAAATTTATCTCAAAGATACAATTAAGTTTCAAATAGCCCAAAAACAGCATCGGCTGAACTTCACAATAGAAATTCAGCCGATGCTGTTTTTTTTAATCACAAAATAAAAATTATCCCTCCGATATCAAAATTTCAGAAGTTATTCCTAATGTCGCTAATTGTTATTTTGTTTTTGTTGCTCCTGTTGTTGCATTTACCGGGTCATTAGTGGTGCAACTTACTGCCGTAAAAAACACCAAACACAATACGAACAAAACTAACACTAAACTTTTTCTTTTGGTCTTCATAACACTTGTATTAATTATAAATATGTAGCTATAACGACAAAACTAATGAAATGTTGTAAGAAGAGTGTCCAACCAACCTACATTTTAAAGAAATTTAGTGTGTCTACTTAAAATTTATCTTCTTCACTTTAAAACCCATCTCCATTAATATCTCCGAAATCTTCACCCGAAAGTCACCTTGTACCAGTATCTCTCCGTCACGCGACGAACCGCCAGCTCCACATTTCACTTTTAGCAACTTGGCCAGATCTTTTAATTCATCATCTTTCCCCATAAAATCGGTAACAAGCGTGGCTGGTTTACCGTTACGCTTATCCAGTTCCACCCGAAGAGGTTCCGACTGACGTTTTTTTGCGGGCTTTATGATTGTTTCGTCCGGTGTTTCCTTTACTTGAGGAACAATATTCTTTACTTCATTTAATTTATCTTTCCAATCCATAATGACCTCCAAACCTCCCGAAAAGGGAGACTTTTAAAATGTGTTATCTAATTTATTCAAATCTCATATATTTCCATTCAGGGATTAGGGGTCTTCATCATTTTAAAGAATTCCCAAATAATAATTCCGCCGGTAACACTCACATTGAGTGAATGTTTCGTCCCAAATTGCGGAATTTCGATACAACCATCGCAGGCATCAACCACTGATTGTTGAACACCTTTTACTTCATTGCCCAAAATAACAGCGTATTTTTTCGATTTATCTAATTTTAGATCAGTCAGCATGGTGCTTCCAACTGCCTGCTCTATGGCAAAAACAGTGTAACCTTGCGCCTTCAACTCAGCAACTGCAAGGTGGGTATCTTCGTAATACTTCCAATCCACTGTATTTTCAGCACCTAACGCTGTTTTATGAATCTCGGCTTGTGGTGGTGTACTGGTTATTCCGCACAAGTAAACAGCTTCCACCAAAAACGCATCGGCCGTACGAAACACCGATCCGACATTGTGCAAACTGCGGACATTATCCAATATTACTACAAAAGGTGTCTTCTTCTCTTCTTTGAATTCCTCAATCGTGAGGCGATTCATTTCGGTTATTTTAAGTTTTTTCATTTCATTCAGAAGTGGGAGGCAAGAAGTGAGGGATAAGGACAAACTGCTTGCTCTTACTCCTTAGCTCTTGCTCCTATTTAATCAAAGATATTGCTTTTTCAATAATTGAATCGTACCCGGCAGCTTCATCAGCCAAACTCATATCCACTTTTATATCAGGATCAATTCCCCACTCAATTTGGTTCATATTAGCATCAAACATGGGCACAGCCGAAAAACGCACTAACCAACCATTAGGCAATTCACTGGATAAAGGCATACCACCGCCACCGCCGGTTTTATCACCCACAATAAGAGTATTTGGCGCTTCCTTCATTCTACACACAAAAGCATTTGTTGCACTATACGATAGCCGATTTGTCAACACTACTACAGGACGCTTCCATTGAATAGTTGGGTGAGCAACGGTTAACATCTCAACAGGCTTGGAAAAATCAGAATGACCACTTCCCGTTTTGTGGCTCATATAGCCTGTAACCTTATCTTCGGTAAAAAAATACGAGGCAAGTTGAGACGACAAATCTAATGAGCCTCCACCATTGTTTCTAACATCGATAATTAATCCCTTGCAATTTGAGAAAGACTTTAATATGTAAGCAATATTAGTATCGCTGAAACCATCCGAAAAATCCTCATAACACATATAACCAACTTTACCATTATCGATAGTAGCATACTGGAAACCTCCCGCAATACGATAATCCGATCCCAAATACCTATTGGTTCCAATCAGCGAAGAACTAAAATTTGTCGGATAATCGGTAAACCATTTCCAATACCGACTTTTATCAAAAGCCGAGTACAAATTCACATGACCATCTTTCAGTTCGCCGAGCATTGAGCCCATTAAATCAAAAAAAACATATTGATTGGAAACAGTATCGACACGAGGTTTATAAACTGTATAAATTGAATCCCAATTGATGTTTTTATAATCCAGAAAACAATACTTCTGGTCAATAATTTTCCAAAGTGACTCAAAGTTACCTGCATAAGTATTGGGTTGAGTCTCCGGTTCATCAATACATGAAGCAAGCGCAAAAAGTGCAAAAAGTGCGATTATCAAATTTTTCATACAGCTTCAATTATTTAACCTTAATTGTTTGTACTAATAAAATTAGCGGGAGCAGTGCGTTTCCTTCCGCCAAAAGTAATAACATCGAAAGAGGCACCAACAATGAAACTCACTTCGTTTTGTTTAAAAACCAACTCATTTGCCTTGTACTTCAGGTTATGCAGCCGTACACCCAACCGCCATGTAACAGAGTTGAACGGCACATTTAGGGTATAAGTTTGATCTAAACCCCTTTTATTATAAACAGAACTAAAGTGAAATGCATCAGTCAAGCTTCCAAGTTCAAACATATCGTAATACGATGCGCCACCAAACGGCACAAACATATAACCCGCTACGGGCGTTTGCATGGCAACCTGCAACTGCAAAGTTCTTTTTTTCATATGAATATCATACAAGAGCAATCCGGTGATATTAAAATTAGTTGCCAGGTCCAGATTAACAGGATTATTGATATTACGGGATATATCTTTAAAGGCAACATCAACATCTAACAATCCACCTGCCAAAATCTTCAGATTATTGTTTAATCTAAAATGATAATTTGCACCCCATCCATAATTTATCCCAAGGTAAATCATTTCGCTGCTAGAAGTTGGATTTAGCATAGAGCCTCCTAAAATCCGAAACCGACTCTGAGAAGAATATAAATTATTATTTGGGGTAAAATAACGTCGGCTATCACTGACATAAGTCAGACCATTACCGCTATAAACGGCAGGAGAAAGATATGGATCTATAAAACTCAATATAGAATACCCAACACTGCAAGACTTTGTTGTTAGCAAATACTTAGGCTCAACATTATTTTGCGCCGACAAAATCAGACTGGCAAAAATGCCTAATGCTAAAACTATCTTTTTCTTCATTTATGGAGCTTTACGGAAGATAACTGCCTGCAAAAATAACAAAAAAGATTCGCATTGAAGCAGATTCACATATTTGATCGATATTTAAATCAGAGGATTAAAATCATTGAAATTACACGTTAAATATCACATTAGATTTATATCTTTGTTGCTTTAATTTTGTAAGAATTAATGGATACAGCATTCATCAAATTATATACAAGAGACAAACAACAACTAATATAAAATGAGCGCGGACAAAGAGGGTCACAAAGCTTAATGAAAGCTCAAAACTCAACTCCATACGACCATTTAAATTAATTATTATCGCATGAAATTCAAGAAACAACTACTTATCATCGCTGGTTTTGCTCTAACCCTATTCGTAGCTCTCACTTCCTGTTCCAACGATGGGTTAGCCGATTATACAGTTAGTGGAACCGTGACTGACAGCCAAACATCGAAACCTATCAAAAATATTCGTGTAATTCGGAAAAGTACGGAATATATGCTTTTTCCAGACACAACTTACACAGATGCCATAGGGCAATACTCATTTGAATTTGTTAACTATTACGATAAAAAAGCATCTTTTTTATTAAAAGTTGAAGACATTGATTTATCAGAAAATCTTGGTACTTTTACCACAAAAGAGGTAATATTCAGCTTTAGTTCGTCAGATTGGGAGCAAAACTCAAGCTTAAAGAATTACAAAGGAGAGGCGTATAAAACCGTGAATATTATTCTCAGCAAATGACAGCAATAGGTAATTAAAAAACACGAATTAAACTCTTTGTAATTGCATTACGCAAATTAATATTAAAAAAAACCACCTATTAAAAGCTTTTGGAAGAGAAAAAAGTAGTAAACCAACGAAATTTGTCCAACAATTTATTGCCAAAAAAAAGTATCTTTGCAGGCAATAGTTTTATTTACACCATTTAGACATGAAAAAATTGGTATTTGCCACCAATAACGTGCATAAACTTGCTGAAGTACGAACAATTTTAGCATCTAACTTCAACATAGTCAGTCTAGCAGAATTAAACTGCAACGACGATATTCCAGAAACAGCAGAAACGATGGAAGGTAATGCGCTTATTAAAGCTCAATACATACACGATAAATTCGGATTAGATTGCTTTGCAGATGATACCGGACTTGAAATTGACGCATTAGGTGGCGAACCCGGGGTGTATTCAGCTCGATATGCTGGAGAGGCAGGTTGTGCACATGAAAACATGTGTAAAGTACTGGAAAAACTTGGCGACAACCCTAATCGGTCGGCTTGTTTTCGCACAGTGATTGCACTTATACAAGGAGATAAGATCAGTTATTTCGAAGGGAAAATAAATGGGGATATTGCAATACAACCCCGTGGTGACAGTGGTTTTGGATACGATCCAATATTTGTTCCGGAGGGTTATATGGTAAGTTTTGCACAACTGAGTGCCGATGAAAAAAACAAAATAAGTCACAGGGCTTTAGCCGTCAAAGAATTAGTCAATTATTTGAGAAGTTGAGAATATTTAAGTATTACAACTCAAATAAATTAGAATCTCTTTCTTTTTGACAAAATAAAATGACTATATTTGAGTTTTATCACATTGAGCGTATATTAATGAAATAATTTTACGATCGGAGAGTTTTAAACAACAAGAAATTGCATAATAAATTATAAGTCAGAATAAGTGCAAGATTCATAAGGTATTTTCAAACAATTATTTACACATGAAAAAAAGAATTGTTTCAATAATTTTTCTATTTGGGTTTATTTCCGCATATCTCTCAGCACAAGTAGCCATGGGAAAGTGGCGTACACATTTTGCATACAATAGTGTTGCACAAATTGCACAATCTACAACTAAGATTTATGCAGTAAGCGATGGAGCTTTATTTTCAGTTGATAAAGAAGATGGTCAAAACGGAATGGAGTTTTACAGCAAAGTATCCGGACTTAATGGGTCAGACATATCCCGAATTGAATTTGATCAAACCAGCCAATCTTTATTAATTGTATATAGCGATGGGAATATTGACTTACTAACAAGTGGAGGCGTAGTAAATGTTCCTGATTTGCTTGATAAACAAATGAGTGCAAGTAAAGCAGTAAACGATATTCAGTTCTATCAAGGCAAAGCGTTTTTATCATGTAATTTTGGAATTATTGTACTTAACATGCAAAAGCGAGAAGTTGCCGACACCTATTATATTGGACCAAATGCTTCTGATGTAAAAGTGCTAAATACAACAGTTTACGACAATCAAATTTATGCACTAAGTGCTTCAACCATATTTAAAGCCTCCGCAAACGAATCTCAGCTAGTAAATTATGAGTTTTGGTCTACAGTATCTGGTCTGCCCGGAAGTGGCAGTTTTCAAAGAATTGAGTCTTTTGCTGGGCAGCTCATTTTATTACGAGGAGGAAAATTATACAAACAAGAAAGTGCTAACAATTGGATACCTTTTCTTACAGACATTACAGCTACAGACTTTAACGTCACTAATGAAAGTTTGAATGTATTCGATGGGAGTAGTTTCTACCTTGTAGACAATCAGTTCAATGTAAAAACCGTCAGCAATATTGGCACATTAACAGATACTGAATTTGATTCGTCAACTAACACATATTGGTTTGCCGGTAATGCCTTAGGAGTCATTTCATATAAACTTGGGAGCAATGGAGTTCCAACATTAAACTATTACAAACCGAATGGACCTGCAGTAAATGTACCATACAATATGGTTTTTTCAAACAAAAAACTATTTGTGGTAACCGGGAGGCCAAAAACCGGGGAGTTTCTTGAAGGAAAAGTAATGATGTATAAAGACGGAGTTTGGACCAATATCTATGGTCAATCTGAAATTGGAAGCCAAATCAATAATAATGTTGATAATTTTATGCACACTGCGGTTGACCCCACCGATGAAAATCATTTCTTTATCCCATCATTTGGCAATGGTGTTTTTGAGTTTAAGGACAATCAATTTTACAAATGGCATAACCACACAAATAGCACTTTGGAATGTAATATAAATGCTCTTAACAATCCTTGGAAATACACTCGTTTAGATGGTGGCGTTTATGACAATAAAGGCAATGTATTTTTCTCAAACAGCACTGTAAGCGATAAAATACAAGTACTTCTTAATACCGGAAAATGGGTCGGGTTACGATACGCCAACTTGCCTGATTATGATTTAGGGCAAATATTAATTGACAAGTTAAACCCTAATTATAAATGGGTTACTACTTCTGGTTATGGCACAATAAGTGTATTTGACGACAATGGAACCATTGAAGATCAGTCTGATGACAGATTTGTCACCTTTAAGAACTTCCCGGACCCTGACAACACTGGTGGAAATATAACTCACAACAAAGAGTTCTGTTTAGCCCAAGACAAAAACGGTGTTATATGGCTTGGCACGGATCTAGGGCCTCTTCTATTTAACAACACAAGTAAGGTTTTTGACAGTGGATATACTTGTTCTCGGGTAAAGATTCCAAGAAACGACAGCACCAATCTTGCTGACTACTTGCTAGTTAACGAAAGAATAAAATCAATAGCTATAGATGGAGCAAATAGAAAGTGGTTAGGGACAGAATCATCCGGAGTATATTTAATGTCGGAAAACGGACAACAAACGATTAAACATTTTACTGTTTCAAACAGCCCTCTCCTTTCAAACGATATTCTTTCCATTGCTATTCATCCTACAACCGGCGAAGTATTCTTCGGCACCGGTAGTGGGATTGTTTCATATCAAAGCGACGCTAGCGAAGCTGGTAACACATTTGGGGATGTTTACGCCTATCCAAATCCTGTACGCGAAGGCTTTACAGGAGTCATTACAATTACCGGTCTTGTAGAAAACACTCAGGTTAAGATTACAGATATAAATGGCAATCTTGTTTGTCAGACGGTTTCAAATGGAAGTATTGCGACTTGGGATGGGAAAGATGTTCACGGTAGAAAAGTAAGTACCGGCATCTATTTGGCTATGTGTGTAAATGCGGACGGAACACAGAATGCTATTGCTAAAATTTTATTCATTAACTAATTCAAAAATGACTTCATTGAAAAATGCAAGAGATAATAACTTTGATTTATTAAGGTTTTTTTTTGCTTTTATTGTTGTATTGGGACACTTAATTGTCATTTCAAAAGCAGAAGTTTTTCAAAAATTCTCACCATACATTAACACAAATACATCAGTAACTGCATTTTTTAGCATAAGTGGGTTCTTAATTGCAAGCAGCTACCTGAAAACTAATTCTTTAAAACAGTATTTCGATAAGCGTGCAGCAAGACTTCTTCCGGCCTATGGTTTAGTTATTATTGCTTGTTCCCTATTACTTCCAATTACTGGCAAACTCTCATTATCAGAATATCTCTGGAACTCCCAACTATATAAATACCTCATTTACAATTTATCTTTTTTAAACTTTTTACAACCGACTTTACCCGGTGTTTTTGTTCGGGGTGGAATAGAGAATCCTGTAAATGGTGCATTGTGGACATTAAAAGTGGAAGTTGCATTTTATTTAACCATACCTATCTTAATAACATTTATTAATAGGTTCAAATGGAAATACATCCCTATTTTAATTATTTATGTTTCTTCGCTCAGCTATCAACTTGCATTTGATTGGTATTTCCAAAAAACAGGAAATCCAATGTACCAATTACTAAGCAGACAGCTCCCAGGTTATTTAACATACTTTGTAAGTGGCATTGCGCTATATTACTATTTTGATGATTTCGTAAAGAATAAGAATAAATTATTTATTGTTGGGATAACAATATATATACTAGAACGAATTTATGGAATACATATCCTTACACCAATTGCATTATCACTATTGATTTTTGTATTTGCGTATAGCTTAAAACAACTAAATTCATTTGCTAAGCATGGCGATGTATCATATGGCATTTATATCTACCATTGTCCATTAATTAATCTAGCTGTACAGTATAATCTTTTTGAAAGGTATAATCCATACTTAGTTGCATTAATTCTGATAGTTATATTACTGACTCTTAGTTTCGCTTCTTGGCATCTGCTTGAGAAGATTGTTTTACAAAAAGTACATCGAAAAACATTAGCAAGATATTGAAAAAAATAATAATTCATGGAAATTTCAACCATCTCAACAAAAATATTAAGGAATAAGATTACTTATGTATTAATACTATTAATTGGTATTATTGTAAAAATAATACTCCTGCCTGTAGAAAAAGCCGACTATGTTACCTTTCTATCACCTTGGATGGATTTTATCAAAGCACACGGCTATGAACACGCATTGAAATATGATTTCTATGATTACACCCCATCTTATATATATTTTCTTGTTTTAATTACAAAAATTGGAATAAATCCACTTTTCTGTATAAAGTTTATCTCAATATTTTTTGAATACCTTGCCGGTTTTTTTGTTGGGAAAATTGCACACTTAAAATACAAATCAGATATTGTAATTTTAGCTTCTATTGCCATTGTCCCTTTGCTTCCATCTGTTTTACTTAATGCATCCTATCTTTCGCAATGCGACTCAATATATTCTGCTTTAATTATAGGAAGTATTTATTATTTACTTATAAAAAAGCAATTTACAGCAACGCTATTTTTAGGATTCGCATTTGCTTTTAAAATGCAAACTGTATTTATATTACCGTTATATTTCATTCTAATGCTGCGTAAAGAGATTAAATGGCATTACTTCACACTTATTCCGCTAGTGTATATAATCAGTATTATTCCGGCATGGTTTTATGGCAGACCTTTTATTGATCTGTTAAGTATATATCTAATGCAATCAGGGAAATACAAATTTCTAACTCTTAACTTTCCAAACGCATACATATTCATTAATAATGCATATTACGAGTCAGTTAAAATTGCGGGGATAATTCTAACCACCATTTTAACTCTACTTGTTGGATTCATATTAAAATCAAGGAAATATGTATTTGATATTAATACTATCATTAGAATTTCATTTTTATGTTCAATAGTAATACCCTTTATTTTACCAGGTATGCATGAACGCTACATGTTTTTAGGTGATATATTAGGCGTTTTATATTTCCTAATAATAAGAAAAAATATTTTATTACCCTTAGGGATACTATCTGTTTCTTTGTACTCCTATGTTAGATTATCAAAATTTAATGATATTCTCCCTATGTATCCCGCATTTTTAATTTACAGTTTAGTAATTATTTTTACTTGCTACGATTTGATTACAGCTCTAAAGAAATCTATAAATGACTAAGAATCATAAACAAACAGTTATAGTTATATTCATTGTTTTGGCATATATAATACTGAATATCTTATCTTTAAACTTCTGTTATTTTTGGGACAATATTCAACAAGTATCTAAAGAGGCACACTGGTATTACTTAACTAATTTCAAATCACTACTAATGCCAGCTCAAGACTCAGGGGCGGAAATAGTAGCTACAGGTTATCACCCGCCTTTAATGGGGATAATGACAGCAGCGCTTTGGAAAGTGTTTGGCTATCATCTGTGGGTTTCACATGTATTTAGTTTATGTTGGTTCTTTGTTCTAATCTACAATTTAAGAGCAATAGTCAATAGATTCTTCAATCAGAACCTAGCACTATGGGTTCTTGCAATTGTATTATTAGAATCAACATTACTCACTCAATTTGTTATAGCTTCACCGGATCTAATTCTATTTGCGGCTTTTATCCTTTCATTACGGGCGATTATTGAACGAAAAAGCATTCTGCTTACCATTGGAATATTCTTTTTATGTACTATCAATATGAGAGGAATATTTGTGGGATCGGCTTTGTTTATAAGTCACTTATACTATATCTACTCTGACAAACAGTCATTTTCGAAAAGCTCTATAAAAGTTATATTTCCATACCTACCTACTTTTATTGTTTTATTTTCGTATTTTTCGTTCTACCTAGTTTCTCATGGTTGGTTCTTTAGAAATTCAACTTACAGTGAACACTATAGCTTACCAACTAGTCCATTTAGAATTATAAAACATATTGCTGAGTTTGGACTCCGCTCTGTTGAAAATGGACGAATCGTGATTTGGATTGCCAGCATTATAACTACATATTTAGGATGGAAAAATAGAAAACAATTGAGTGCTGAAACAAAGTTTCTAATACTTTTCTTTGCAATAATCACAAGTATCTATATTGTGTTTGTATTTATTACGCAAATGCCATTTTCGGCAAGATACTTTATGCCCCAGTTCTTTGTTCTAACCATATTGACCATTTTGGGGCTTAGAACACATCTAAAACAGCTTCATTTAAAATATGCAATTATTTTAATTTTTGTATTTGAACTTAGTGGTAATTTATGGATTTACCCTGACAAAATTGCAATATCATGGGATTGTACACTTGCTCATTTACCATATTACGAATTAAGGAAGGACTGTCTAAGCTACATTGATAAAAACAAAATAGATAATAAAGAGGTTTCAGGAGGATTTTGTTTGTATGGAAACAGACAATTTGTGGAATTGGATAATGTTGGCAAAACAATCTCATCAAACACCAATAATAAATACTTTATCTACTCTAATATTTCAAATTTAGATGATGATTTTGTGGACGAACTCAGAGATAAAAAAAGCTGGACTGAGCTAAAAGTTTTCAAAAAAGGTTTCGTTGAAATGATTATTTACAAAAGGATCCCTTCTCAAACTAAAAATTAAATACATAGCGTATTACAAAAAAATGGAGAACAGATTAAGGTCACATCATTATTTTCACACTCAACCATACGATTTAAACTGCGCTCAAGCAATACTTAAAGGGTTTCAGAAGGAATTTAATATTTCTGACACAGAAATTGAAGATTATAAGGCTTGGGGAGGCGGACGTGCAGAAGGTGGTATGTGTGGAGCTTTGTTTGCTGCGGAAGGCTTATTAAGACAAATTGTGAAAGACTCGATAATTCAGAAATTCATCCAAAGTACCGGAAGTCCGTTATGTCTGGACTTAAGAAACAGTCAGTTCACCTGCGTTGAATGTATTCGGATAGCAGATGAACTGGTTGAGAAAAACCGGTTATAGCTTTTAGAGCTATTTAATCAGATTAATAAACTCTTCGCGGGTTTTAGCTTGTTCAAAAACGCCGGTAAAGTCGGAAGTGGTGGTAATGGAGTGCTGTTTTTGAACACCACGCATTTGCATACACAAATGCTGAGCTTCAATAATAACCATTACTCCCATCGGATTCAGAGTACGCTGAATGCATTCCTTAATTTGAGTAGTCATGCGTTCCTGTACCTGCATCCGTCGAGCGTAAACCTCAACAATACGAGCTATCTTACTCAATCCGGTAATTTTTTTATTGGGGATATATGCAACATGAGCCTTCCCAAAAAAAGGTAACATATGATGTTCGCACATACTATAAAAATCAATATCCTTCACAATCACCATCTGACGATAATCTTCAGTGAACATTGCCGATTTAATTATATCTTCCGGATTTTGATCATAGCCCTGCATTAGAAATTGCATGGCCTTAGAAACACGTTCCGGGGTTTTAAGTAATCCTTCTCGTTCAACATTTTCGCCTAAAAGCTGAATAATTTGTTGATAATGTTCAGCTATTTTGGCTGTTTTTTCATCGTCGAAAGGAACAGGCTGATTTATATTAAAATCCATCATATCTTTATTTTGTAGCAGAAATAAATATGTGTTCCCTCACAATGTAGATTTCACTACGCATTTGAGGAAACGTGCTAATTAAGTCAGACCGAAATGCCTGAGCTTGAGCTTGCGTTCTAAAATCTCCCACTCTCACTTTCCAAAATGGTGAAACATAATTCACATATACCCCTTGGTTAGGAAATTCATCGCTTATCTGTTTCTCAATTCTAAGTGCATCGCTTTTAGCTGTACGCTGTACATTACTCGAAAACACCTGAACCCGATAACCACTCACCGAATACCTAGAAGGGCCATCACTTTTCTTACTTTCAACAAGTTGAGAAATACGTTTATCGCCATAAATACGTACAGTAGCATTTGTAGTAGAATCGGGAGTTGACAATGCTTCAATAATATTTCTTCGATTAGACTCCTGACTTTGCAATGCTTGTAAAACTCCAATAATCAGGGAGAAAGCTATGACAAATGGAACAATATTCTTTTTCATTTCGAGCATTTTTTTAGGCTGCAAAGTTATATAAATGTTATGGGTTTTCAGACAAGTTTCCCAAGTTTATTACTACCTACACAGTTTTAAACAAATAAATATCAATTTTTATAACAATAATTCCTGAATCAAGTTTAAATTTTCAATCGTTAATGCTTATCTTTGTTCGTGTTAATGTAATTCCATATCATGATAAAACAGAAAATAGCGCTAATTGTTGCGGGAGGAAAAGGTGAACGAATGAATGCCAACATTCCAAAGCAATTTCTTGAGATAAAAGGAAAACCCATATTAATGCATACACTCGAAGCTTTTTATCGCTTCGACGCCACAATTCAATTAATTCTAGTACTTCCATCGGTTCAAATTGAGTTTTGGAATAGTTTATGTGAAAAACACGCATTCAACATAACCCATCAAATTGTGAAGGGCGGACAAGTACGTTTTTACTCGGTAAAAAACGGATTAAACACAATTAGCAATTCAGCTCTGGTAGCTGTACACGATGGTGTGCGCCCATTAGTGAGTATGGAAACCATAGCCCGTTGCTTCGATGCTGCCGGAGAATTCGATGCTGCAATTCCTGTTGTAGATTTAGTTGACAGTATTCGACAAATCACCAAAGCCGGCAGCCAATCTGTTGATCGGAGTTCGTATAAGCTTGTACAAACACCGCAGGTTTTCGATGTAGAATTATTAAAAAAAGCTTATGAGCAGGAATTTTCACCACTATTCACCGACGATGCGTCGGTAGTAGAAGCGCTGGGGAAACTGGTACATTTAGTTGAAGGAAACCGTGAAAACATCAAGATTACCACAGAATTTGATTTAAAAATTGCAGAATTATTATAGAAATGAGTAGCAAAACCAACAGTACACAATACCTCGACACACTTCGCGCCTTAGCCACCTTCGGAGTAATCATTATCCATGTATCAACACCTACTCTAAAAATGAATTTTGGGAAAAATCTATTTTATTGGATGTCTGGTAATTTATTTGATAGCAGTGTGCGATTTGCAGTTCCTATTTTTCTAATGCTCACCGGAGCCACTATGCTTGGTCGGGAATACAATACAAGAGAGTTTTATAAAAAACGGTTTATTCGGGTTTTTATTCCGTTTCTGTTCTGGATGGTGGTTTATTGGGTTTTTCGTTGGAGCGTACTTCGTTCATGGCAACAACCTAAAGAGTTTATGGCTATCATTCGCTGGGCATTTGATTTGTTTGTTGCGGAGGGAATTTCAAAGCATTTTTGGTATTTCTATATGATTTTGGTGGTTTACCTATTTGTTCCCTTTGTAGGAAAAGAGCTACGAAAAATCAAAAAATCAACCATTTTACAACTTATCATCGTGTGGGTTATTCTAAACTTCTTTTTACGAGGTGTACCCATGAATCTTTATGGCTGGTCAGTGGATTCCGTTGCAAGTAAGTTTCTAGGTTGGTTTCTGCACGCAGGATATCTGGTAGTAGGATATTATCTGGTTAACATGCCTATTATGACATCTAAATTCAGAATCATGGCTATGATAACTTTTGTATTGAGCATTATATCTTCCACTTTACTAACTTACATATTTAGTGAGAATGCACATAAATTGGACCTAAGCATGTATGGTTATTTAACGATAAACACCTTTATCCAATCAGTCGCAGTGTTTCTAATGGTAAAAGATTACAATATCAAAAACCGGGTTGCATTACAAATTCAACATGCAATATGCAACTACAGCTATGGTATTTATCTGGCACATGTAATGGTTCTCGGCATATTCTTCAACTGTGGCTTTTACTGGAAAATAGCACACCCGCTAATTTCAATTCCGGTAGTTTCTGTAGTAACTTTGATTACTTGTTACCTGATTATTTTTGTTTTACGAAAAATTCCAGCAGGAAAATATGTTGCAGGATAATCTAACACAGAAAAAAACTAGCCACAGAAAAAAAAACGTTCACGTAAACTTAGCTCATCACTAAAAAAATATAGAATTGTCGGAGAAATAGATCATACTCTATTGCTTAGACAACCAATATAATTTATGGATCTCTCTTATCAAGACATAAAATTTCTGCCCGGCGTAGGGCCAAAAAAAGCAGAACTACTGGCGAAAGAACTCGACATTCATTCAGCAGAAGACCTTATACGGCATTATCCGTACAAATATGTAGATAGGAGTCGATTTTATTTTATACACGAAATTAATGCCGAAATGCCTTTCATTCAACTGAAAGGGCAAATTATTCGTTTTGAAAAAGTGGGCGAAGGTCACAACCAACGGCTTACAGCCATTTTTACAGATGGACGCGAAAATATTGAACTTATTTGGTTTAAAGGCGTAAAATACGTTATCGACAAATATAAAACAGGTATTCAATATGTGGTTTTTGGAAAACCATCTCCGTTCAATGGGCGGTTCAACATTGTTCACCCCGAAATTGAATTGGCATCGCAGTTACCTCCGCCTGAGCAAATGGGGTTACAGCCATTTTACAACACATCGGAAAAAATGAAAAGTAATTTTTTGAATTCAAAAACACTTCAAAAAATCATTTTTCCCTTGCTTCAGAGTATTAAAACAGGTATACCGGATACACTTCCAGCATATCTGCTTCAGAAATATGCGTTAATGAATCTGACCGATTCGTTAGTAAATGTCCATTTCCCCAAAAATGCAGATGCACTCAATAAAGCCCGCCAACGCCTGAAGTTTGAGGAATTATTCTACATACAACTTAATATCCTACAACAAACAAAATGGCGCGATCAGCATTTCCAAGGCTTTGTTTTCGGACAAATCGGGCATTATTTCAATACTTTTTTTAAAGATTGTTTACCATTTGAACTTACTAATGCACAAAAGCGAGTAATTCGGGAAATTCGTATCGATGTTGCTTCAGGGCGACAAATGAATCGATTACTTCAAGGTGACGTAGGTAGCGGAAAAACACTGGTAGCACTAATGGTAATGCTGATAGCTGTGGATAATGGCTTTCAGGCTTGCATTATGGCTCCCACTGAGATCTTGGCAACACAACATTTTGCCAGTATTGCTGAATTTTTGGGAGATATCGGCGTAAACATTGCCTTGCTAACTGGTTCTACCCGACCTAAGGCCCGAATAGAACTACATGAAAAACTTAGAAGTGGAGAACTCAATATCCTTATCGGAACTCACGCCTTGATTGAAGATACCGTACAATTTAAAAACCTTGGGTTGGTAGTTATAGACGAACAGCATCGTTTTGGCGTGGAACAGCGGTCAAAACTTTGGAAAAAAAACGCACAACCACCACACATACTGGTAATGACTGCCACGCCAATTCCACGAACGCTTGCTATGACACTGTATGGTGACTTGAGTGTCTCGGTTATTGACGAACTTCCTCCCGGACGTAAGCCTATACAAACCTATCATTACTACGAAAACAAAAGACAAGGGCTCAACCAATTCATTGCAAAGCAGGTGGAAACAGGCCGACAGATTTATATTGTTTATCCGTTGATTCAGGAATCGGAAAAAATTGATTTGCAAAATTTGGAAACTGGTTACGAATATATGCGTGAGGTTTTTCCGAATTACACCATAAGCCGAGTACACGGCAAACTGAAACCTGCCGAAAAAGAACACGAAATGCAGAAGTTCGTAAGTGGCGAAACACAAATAATGGTTGCTACCACTGTTATTGAAGTTGGTGTAAATGTACCCAATGCATCGGTAATGGTGATTGAGAGTGCTCAACGTTTCGGCCTGTCTCAGTTGCATCAATTGCGTGGTCGGGTTGGTCGTGGAGCCGAACAATCGTTTTGTATATTGTTAACAGGTTATAAATTGGCAACTGACACTCGTAGGCGCATGGAAATCATGGTCAGAACCAACGATGGATTTGAAATTTCGGAAGCTGACTTAAAACTTCGTGGACCAGGTGATCTGGAAGGAACTCAACAAAGTGGTCTGCCTTTCGACCTGAAAATAGCCAACTTAGCTCAAGATGGCAAGATGCTTGAGATTGCCCGACAAGCTGCTATGGAAATTTTGGGAAACGACATGAAACTCGAAAAAACCGAAAATCGTATCATGGCAACTCAACTACGGAAATTGAAAACAAATACCTTAAATTGGGGTTCTATTAGTTAAGAAACTTGAATTTCCTTTGACCGCACGCCTCAATTCGTTATTTTTGGGGAACTTTAAATTTATATACACATTTTATTAATCTATTCTCATGGAAAAAACACTCGTAATAATCAAACCGGGAGCAATTCAACGGGGCTTAATTGGTGAAGTAATCAGACGTTTTGAACAAAAAGGATTGCAAATTTGTGGGCTAAAAATGCTCCAACTTTCAGATCAGATGCTAGAAGAGCATTATGCTCATATTGTTCAGAAACCATTTTTCCCTCGTGTAAAATTAGCAATGCAAGCTACCCCAGTTATTGTGCTATGCCTTAAAGGCATGGATGCAGTACATGTTACTCACCGATTAGCAGGAGCTACCAATGGGCGTGAAGCCGCCATGGGAACTATGCGAGGTGATTTTAGTATGAGCGTTCAGTGGAACATTATACACACATCTGATTCTATTAAAACAGCTGCTTCTGAGTTAGCACGTTTTTTTAAAGAAGACGAAATTTTTGAATACAAACAATCATATCTTGAATATATTTACTCTGAAGACGAAATAGTTTAAACCAATAAAACACTGTCCGAATTATAAACAAAGTCAAGTCAAAACATTTTTTTTCATGTTCATTTCTTTCAAAAAAAGCTTTTTATTCATTATCCTGATTTTTTCAGTTTGGGGCGTTAATGCGCAACAGGCTAACTATAATCTTGTCCCCAAAAGGGATACGATAAATATTTATCAGCAAATGCTAAATGACCAGTCGGATGACTTGATGGAAAACCATCCAGCCGATGACATCTATAATAATATTTGGAGAAGTGATCATGTAAATCCCTACAAAATTCCGATTGACAGCTTACCCGATTCAGTCAAAATAGATTGTTCGCATTTTGTAGTACCTGTACCTGGGCCAGTTACATCTGCATTTGGGCCGCGTCGCTATCGTTTTCATTACGGCACCGACCTCCGTTTAAATGTTGGCGATAATGTTTTATCTGCATTTTCGGGAAAAGTACGTATTATTGAGTACGAAGCACGGGGATATGGAAATTACATAGTAATTCGTCATGATAATGGGCTCGAAACAGTGTATGGTCACTTATCGGCAGTACTTGTCAACTTAAATCAAAAAGTAAAAGCCGGTGAACTCATTGCTTTTGGAGGCAATACAGGACATTCAACCGGGCCACATCTCCATTTCGAAACTCGCTATCTTGGGAATGCCATCAACCCAGCCACGATTGTCAATTTTGAAACCGGATTAGTTCATGAAAAAACATATTTGCTAACAAAAAAGAAATCGTTCTACTACCAACGAGAGTCAAAACCTGTATATGTAAGCCGATACTACACGGTTAGAAAAGGTGACACAATGAGTAAAATAGCTGCACGTAATGGTATCAGTGCTAAAACCCTAGCTAAAATGAACGGTTTAAAAAGCAAAAGCAAGGTTAAGCCGGGTCAGCAGTTAAGACTAAAATAATATACCTTTGTCAATGCAAGCAACCTATGTCAGCTAAAGGGAAAACAGAGACACTGGCAAATATAGTTGGATATTGTAAAATTAAAATAATAAGAAGGGCGCACTTAACACTAAGTGCGCCCTTCTTATTATCTCAGCATTGATTTATATCAAATTATTTCTTCAAAAAGCAAGTCTTCAATACAATGCCGCTACCATCTATTTTGCAATCCACTTCTTCTGGATTTTCAGTCAAACGAATGCTTTTTACTTTGGTACCACGTTTAATTACCATTGATGAACCTCTTACTTTCAAGTCTTTGATAACTGTTACAGCGTCGCCATCTTGCAATTCTGCCCCGTTGCTATCTCTGGGAGTCGCATCTACGATTACTTCTTTCTCGTTTGCATCCCATTCATAGCCGCAATCAGGGCACACAGTCATGGTTCCATCAAAATACGTATTGTCCATATTACATTTTGGACAATCTGGAAATTCATTCATATTTCTATCGTTTTAATTAAATTTTTCAAGTCATTTCAAAAAGGAAACTGCCTCTCGTTCTAAACGAAAGGCAGTTTATTGAGTTTATCAGACAGCAAGTATAACTGTCAACTAAAATTAGTATCTGTAGTGTTCAGGTTTGTATGGTCCATTAGCATCCACACCAATGTAAGAAGCCTGTTCTGGTGTAAGTACAGTTAATTTCACACCTAATTGTTCAAGGTGCAAACGTGCCACTTCTTCGTCCAAATGTTTTGGCAGGCGATAAACATCAACTGAGTAATCCTTAGTGTACAATTCAATTTGAGCCAATGTTTGGTTAGTGAATGAATTACTCATTACAAACGATGGGTGACCTGTAGCACAACCTAAGTTTACTAAACGACCATCAGCTAACAACAATACACATTTTCCATCAGGGAAAATATATTTATCAACTTGCGGTTTAATGTTTACTAATTCAATTCCAGGGAATTGTTTCAATTTTTCAACCTGTATCTCGTTGTCGAAGTGACCGATATTACAAATAATTGCAGCATCTTTCATTTTCTCAATATGCTCAATACGGATAATATCTTTGTTTCCGGTGGTTGTAACATAAATATTTCCTTCGGCCAATGCCTCTTCAATTGTAGTTACCTGAAAACCTTCCATAGAAGCTTGAAGCGCACAAATTGGGTCAATTTCGGTCACAATAACGCGAGCTCCGTATGCCAACATAGAGCGAGCACAACCTTTACCTACGTCGCCATAACCACATACAACCACTACTTTACCGGCCAACATTACGTCAGTAGCACGTTTAATACCATCAGCCAATGATTCGCGACAGCCGTACAAGTTATCAAATTTAGATTTTGTAACCGAGTCATTTACATTGAAAGCTGGGAACAACAATGATCCTTCTTCCAACATTTGGTACAAGCGGTGAACACCAGTTGTAGTTTCTTCAGATACACCACGGATACCTGGAATCATACGACCCCAAATGGTGCTATCTTCTTTCAAAATATTTTTCAAAATGGCGTACAATAAACGCTCATCATCAGTTCCAGCAACTTTATCTAAAACAGATGCGTCTTTTTCAGCTGCTCCACCTACGTGAATCATCATAGTAGCATCGCCACCATCGTCTACAATTACAGTTGGACCTTGATGACCTTCAAAAGTCAAAGCCTGTAATGTACACCACCAATATTCTTCCAATGTTTCACCTTTCCAGGCAAATACAGGAACACCAGCAGCAGCAATAGCAGCAGCAGCGTGATCTTGTGTAGAATAGATGTTACAACTACACCAACGTACTTCTGCACCAAGCTCAACTAAGGTTTCGATAAGAACTCCGGTTTGTATAGTCATGTGAAGTGAGCCCATGATACGAGCACCTTTCAATGGTTTTTGTGGGCCATATTTAGCACGCAAAGCCATTAAACCCGGCATTTCTTTTTCGGCTAATTCCAGTTCTTTACGACCAAAGTCAGCTAACGACATATCAGCTACTTTATAAGGTAAAGTGCTGAACAATTCTGTACTATTCATATCTGTATTAAGTGTTTAATTTTTTGTTTCAAAATTGGAGTGCAAAGATACAACAAACTAATTAATAACGGATAATGTTGGTAAATAATAATACAATTCTACGGCCAATCACCTATCTTTGTAGCACATATAATCATTCTTATGTTTGTAGACATTCACACACATAACTCGGCTCAATCAGATTACTCTCGTATCAGGAATCTGACATTTGACGAAGCCAGAAATACATTTTCTTCAACTGAAAAAGGGCTATTTTCAGTTGGAATTCATCCATGGAATTCGGATAAATTTTCAGAAAAAACTTTTTCGGAACTAAAGAAATGGGCAACAGACAGTCGTTTAGTTGCTATTGGCGAATGTGGTTTGGATAAAAACAGCATTGCAACAATTGACAAACAAGTACTTGTTTTCAAAAGACAGATAGAACTATCCGAACAAGTTCAAAAGCCATTGATAATTCATTGCGTAGGCTGTTTTAATCAACTTTTTGAAATTAAAAAAGAAATGAATCCTCAACAGTTATGGATAATTCATGGATTTAGAGGCAAACCCGAATTAGCAAAACAAGCGCTTAAAAAAGGTTGCGTCCTTTCATTCGGAGAACATTTCAATGCAGCATCTGTCTTAGTTACCCCACTTGACAAGCTATTTATTGAAACTGACGAAAGTAAAATGTCAATTGAGGAAATTTACATAACTATTGCCCACGCAAAAAATAGTCACCCCACAGATTTATCAGCCGGCAAAACATTAATTCAGCATTTATTACTTAAAAATTGAATTAAAAACACCATTTTATATACATTATTGCTATATGTTGGCTTTTATTAATTGTACATTATTAAATTTTTATTGCAGATTATTGTATCTTTGCCTTCCGAAAAAAAATAAACAAAGATATTTCATGAGAAAAACAAGCATTTTATTTGCGATAAGTATTTTAGCTCAACTGACATTTGCTCAAGGATTTTCGCCGTTACAGCAACGCAAACTTACGAATGCACTTACAGCCATTTCTAACTTGTATGTGGATAGTATTAACGACAAAAAATTAGTAGAAAGTGCTCTTGAGGGCATATTAAAGGAACTTGATCCTCACTCTTCATACATTCCAAAAGAAGAAGTAGAACGTGTAAACGAGCCATTAGAAGGTAGTTTTGAAGGAGTTGGAATTCAATTTCAATTACTAGAAGATACACTCTTGGTGGTACAAACTATTTCAGGCTGCCCAGCCGAAAAGGTGGGTGTAATGCCGGGTGACCGTATTATTTATATAAACAACGAGCTAATTGCCGGTGCCGGTGTGAAATTGCAAAATTCAGATGTTTTTAAACGCCTGCGCGGACCCAAAGGATCGGAAGTTACCGTGAAAATTATGCGTGGTGGAAAACCTGCTTTGATTGAGTTTAAGATTATCCGTGATAAAATTCCACTTTATAGCGTAGATGCCAGTTACATGATTGGGAAAGACATAGGTTATATAAAAGTGAACAACTTTGGAAGTTCAACTGTACAGGAATTTGAAAATGCATTGGCTTCGTTACAGAAAAAAGGCATGAAAAGCCTTATCTTAAGCCTTCAGGGAAATGGTGGTGGTTATTTAAACGCAGCCATAGGAATGGCCGACGAATTTCTTTCGCGCAACAAATTAATTGTTTACACACAGGGATTAAATCAGCCTAAAAGTGTAGCCGAAGCTTCTGCCACAGGTAATTTTGAATCAGGAAAAGTGGTTGTGCTCATTGACGAATACTCAGCCTCAGCCAGCGAAATTCTCTCGGGAGCTTTACAAGATTGGGATCGTGCGATTATTGTTGGTCGTCGCTCATTTGGCAAAGGACTTGTTCAACGTCAGTTCCCGCTTATCGACGGTTCGATGATGCGCCTAACTGTTGCACGATATTACACTCCATCAGGTCGTTGCATTCAAAAATCCTACAAAGGAGGTTATGAAAAATACGAAATGGATTTAGTAGATCGCTACAAACACGGTGAATTCCTTCATGCAGACAGTATCCATTTCCCCGATTCATTGAAATATCAAACATTAAATTTGAAAAGAACAGTTTACGGTGGTGGCGGAATAATGCCTGATATTTTTGTACCTTTGGATACTACCCGCTACACTGGTGTCCACCGAAAACTTGTGGCGCAAGGCATTGTAAATAAAGTATGTGTTCAATATCTTGACAAAAACCGAGCAGATTTGAAGAAAAAATACCCAACATTTGAAAAATACAAAGCTGGTTTTCAGGCTGACGACGCATTTGTAAATCAACTGCTCGCAACTGCCGAAAAAGAAAAATTAAAAATTGATTCCGCACAATTTAAAATTTCGGACCCACTCATTAAACTTCAATTAAAAGCATTGGTTGCACGTGATTTGTGGGAAATGAATGAGTACTATCAAATCATGGATGCCGATAACGAATCGCTCCAAAAAGCAATCGAGATTCTGGAAACATCAGGAGCTTACGAAAAAATACTGAAACAATAATCGCATTACAACAAACAAAAACTTTTCCAGAGCTTTAAACTTCGGAAAAGTTTTTTGTTTTACCCCAAAGCCATGAATACCATTATTAATTACATACAGACGAATTGGATTGAAATTGTAGGGGCAATATTAAGCCTGATATATTTATATTTATCCATCCAACAAAAAGTAAGTTTGTGGTTTTTCGGGATTGTGTCATCTATGTTTTACATTGTGGTATTCTTCCAAACCAAGTTTTATGCCGATATGAGCCTCCAATTTTATTATGTAGTAATAAGCATTTATGGTTGGATAAACTGGAAACACCCAAAAGCTGGAAAGACCAGCGAGCTGCCTACTACGCAAATGTCGAAACAATTGTGGCTTTACCTTACTGTGGCAACCGCCATTATTTACTTTATATATTATTTCATTCTAAAAAACTACACTGACTCCGTGATTCCGAAATCCGACTCACTGGTTGGCGCATTAAGTGTAGTTGGCACTTGGATGTTAGCCCGCAAATTGATTGAAAACTGGCTGATTTGGATTGCAGCCGATGCGCTTTGTGTTGGGCTCTACATTTACAAAGAATTGTATCCAACAGCTATATTATTCGTTATCTACACTGTAATGGCAGGAGTTGGCTATTGGCAGTGGAAGAGAACGATTCAATGTGCCAGTGTGCCTATAGAATAATACGCTATCTGCTATTTATTTCATTGGCAAATTCTCCCAAGAACTTATCAGCACTTTATTACCTTGTTTTTTCCAAAACCAATTATTAACCTGATAAGTTACCCATGCACTTCCCGCACCTAATACGGCACCAGCCAGCACGTCAGTTGGGTAATGCATCCCTAAGTTCATTCTGGAATAACCTACAGACCCAGCCCACAAATAGCTGGGAGCAATAATATACCATTTAGGATATTTCAGACAAAGTGCTGTAGCTGTAGCAAAAGCCAACGAAGTATGACCAGATGGAAAAGAAAGCGAAGTCTCAGTAGAATAAGCAGTAATCTCGTCACGATAAGTTGTATTATAGGGACGCGGACGTTGAACAATTCTTTTCAGAGCATAGGTTGCAACTCCATCTACCCCTATCGAAACACCAACATAAAGAGCACTTTTTAGTAAATCATCATCTTTATTAATAAATGCCACTGCTCCCATTACCAACGGCACCCCAATGGCGACTTCGGTGGTTGTATTGGATATAAATTTAGAATATCCGATAGTACCTGTATTCGCATTTATACTTTTTAGTATCTCAATATCTGCATTTTGCGCCGGTACTTCAACGCAAAATATAGAAAACGTACATAAAAGCAGAATAATTGTCGTAAATTTGCACATATTTTTTTTGAGGCAAAGATAAGAAAAATTGTCAATGGTCATAAGTCGAAGAACAAAAGTGACAATTGCAAATTTGATTCTGCGCTACCCAATTTACTCAACAATGTTCAAAATAGCAATTCTCGGACCTGAATCAACCGGAAAATCAACACTGGCCAAAGCCATGGCCGAATACTTTCAGGCTTCGTGGGTTCCAGAATATGCCCGTGAATATATTGAACAGCTTAGCAGACCTTATACTTTTGAGGATGTTTGCAATATTGCCCTGACACAAATTGAAGAAGAAAATCAGTTTGAGCAAAACTCCTCCGAGAATTTTGTGTTTTTTGATACTGATTTGATTATCACAAAAGTTTGGTTTGAATATAAGTTTGGTGTTGTACCCGGTTTCGTTACTGATTGGATGAACACTCATACTTTCGACTTATACCTGTTATGTGCCCCTGACCTACCCTGGCAGTATGATCCGGTACGGGAACATGGCGACGACAGAGATTATTTTTTTGAATGGTACAAACGGGAAATCGAACAAACCGGAAAACCCTATGTTATTGTAGAAGGAATTGACGAACGGCGCATACAAAATGCCATTGTCGCTATACAAAATCAAACGTTTTAATTTACGACATATACAGTATTTAAATGAACAAGGACTTATTAGAAACCATCAAAAAGCTCTCTCAAATTGAGGGATCACAAGATGTTTGTCATGAAAATGGCACTAACGACACAATGCCTTCGACAGATGTATTGAAAGAAATTGTGCAACTTACCAGATCTATTTTATTCCCGGGATACTTTGGTGATTCGGCTGTAAACGCACATACCATGCTATATCATATTGGTGTAAATATCGATCGTCTTCAATTTATGCTAACACAGCAAATCAAAGCAGGAATCTGTTTTAATTGCCAGGAAGATGCCAAAGATATTGAACGAATAGACCGTCTGGCAAAGAAAACAGCCACTGATTTTATTGTACAACTACCCGAAATTCGTGAACGACTACATACAGATGTGATTGCAGCTTATAATGGTGATCCGGCAGCTAAAAGTTTTGGAGAAATCATTTTTTGTTATCCAAGTATTCGCGCTATCAGCAACTATCGCATAGCTCATGCATTACTAAAATTAGAAGTTCCACTCATTCCTCGTATAATTACCGAAATGGCTCATTCGGAAACTGGAATTGATATACATCCCGGTGCAACCATTAGCGATTATTTCACTATTGACCATGGTACCGGAGTAGTAATTGGTGAAACAGCTACCATTGGAAGCAATGTAAAAATGTATCAAGGCGTAACACTTGGTGCCAAAAGTTTTCCGCTGGATGCAAATGGGAATCCGATTAAAGGTATTCAGCGCCATCCAACTATCGGAAACAATGTAATTATTTACTCCAACTCAACCATTTTGGGAACAATTACGGTGGGCGATGGTGCTGTTATTGGCGGTAACCTTTGGATTGACAAAGACGTTCCGGCCGGAGCAAAATTAGCTCAAAAAAGATAGTCCAGATAATGGCCAACAAGTCATATCACAATTTTAAATAAAAAACAATAGACTGGTGACCGGTATTCGGTGACTATTGACAAAAAGAAAAAAATATGGAATTTGAAATGTTAGCGAAGACCTTTCGCGGATTAGAAGAAGTTTTGGCAACAGAATTGGTAAATATGGGAGCCAACAATGTGCAAATCCAGCGAAGGGCAGTGAGTTTTACCGGTGATAAAGCCATGATGTACAAAGCAAATTTATGCTGTCGTACTGCTTCGCGCATCTTAAAACCTATTCAATCGTTCGATGCATCAAACCCCGACGAAGTATACGAGCAAATAAAAAAAATAAACTGGAGCGACTATATGGATGTCGACAGTACATTTGCCATCGATTCTACTGTTTTCTCGGATGTTTTCCGTCATTCAAAATTTGTAGCATACCGGGTAAAAGATGGCATTGCCGACTGGTTTATGGAAAAGTTTGAGCGCCGCCCATCAGTACGACTTGATGGCCCGCAGGTAATGATTAATATTCACATTGCTGAACGTCATTGCACTATATCATTAGACAGCTCCGGCGATTCACTCCACAAACGTGGTTATCGGGTTGCTCAAACCGAAGCACCCATCAACGAGGCTCTAGCTGCGGGTATGCTGCTTATGGCCGAATGGAACGGTCAATGTAACTTCGTAGACCCAATGTGTGGTTCAGGAACGTTATTAATTGAAGCCGCTTTGATTGCATTGAATATACCACCGGGCATTTACCGTTCATCATTTGCGTTTGAGAAATGGAACGATTTTGACGAGGAACTTTTCGACAACCTGTATAACGACGACTCCTACGAACGACCATTTAATTTCAAAATTTATGGTTCTGATAATTCACCGCGTGCCATTAAAATTGCCGAACAAAACGTAAAAAGCACAGGTCTAAGCAAATATATTGAATTACAAGTAATGCCTGTTCAAAAACTGGAAGCGCCAGCCGAAAACTGCATGATTGTAACAAATCCACCTTATGGCGAACGTATTACTTCAGATGACATTTACGGACTTTATGCTTCGCTTGGAACAACCATGAAGCACAAATTTGCAGGAAGTAGCTTCTGGGTTATCAGTTCACACGAAGAATGTCTTGACAAAATCGGGTTTAAACCTACTGAGCGTATCCGTTTATTGAACGGTTCGTTAGACTGCTGGTACTGCCGATACGATATTTTTGCTGGAAAACGCAATGATTTTGTGGCAAAGAAAAAGAATAATTTCTAATTTTCCAGAAACAAAATACTGATTAATAGGCATTTTATAATTGCCTGCTATGAATTCTGAATTTAAAATCAGTTTAGTGCTTGCAGTTTCCAAAAAAAAGCTTACTTTTGCACTGCAATTGCCCAGATGGCGGAATTGGTAGACGCGCTGGTCTCAAACACCAGTGGATTCACTTCCATGCCGGTTCGATCCCGGCTCTGGGTACTTTAATGGCGAAACCCTAACTGATTTTCAATCAGTTAGGGTTTTTCGTTTTTAATCGCCCACGATTTACCTGAGTCACAACAATTTCTGATTCATTTATTCTTGGTCGAAATCAGATAATACGGTAAAAAAACAATTCAAATTGACGCATGAGAAACAGTCGTTCATGCTCCAAAAATGTCATTTCGCAGCTTAAAATTGCCATTTGAGCGATAATTATAAAGTTAGCAGACAACTTTTCCTTAATTTTGCAGTGCTAACAAACGATATGAAACTAAAACAGAATGCATGGAACAAGCAAAAAGTCTGTCAAATGCTGAAATTAGAAAAATAATTTCGGTCGACAGAGAACGAACAAATATATTAAAACAATCGGAGCAACAAACTATTGCTTTCCTTGTAAAACGACTACCGACTTGGTTAAGCCCTAATATGCTTACAAGCATCGGTTTTTCCGGCAACATACTAACCTTCATAAGCTTTGTATTAGCAACTTACATTAACGTAAACTTTCTATTACTTGGAGTAGTGGGATACGTTATAAATTGGTTTGGCGACTCGCTGGATGGACGTATTGCCTACTACAGGCAGAAACCGCGCAAATGGTATGGATTTGCTCTGGACATGACTATTGATTGGTTAGGCATACTACTTATGGGTTTTGGGTTTGTGGTGTATGCTGAAGGACCATGGGAAATGGTTGGGTTTGGATTTGTGGTATTGTATGGCTGGGAAATGATAACAACCCTGCTTAGGTATAAAATTACTGGCAAATACTCAATAGATTCTGGTGCTTTTGGGCCTACAGAAGTACGAATCGTTATTTCACTAATTTTAATTTTGGAAATTTTTATCAAAGATTCAATTCTATACATTTCAGCCATAGCAACAGCTGTTTTATTCATAATAAACATTGTTGACACACGAAAACTACTAAAATTAGCCGATGAGTGCGACATCAGGGAAAAAGAACAGACTGGTAACAAATAGTAGCATAATTGACCAACTTGTTGTATTTGCGAAAGCTCAATTATCGGCATTTGTCGGTGGAGTAACAGACTATGGCATTATGGTCTTTTTTACTGAGGTTTTTCATGTGCATTATACCGTATCAATTGTGATTGGAGGAATGATAGGTGCTGTTGTTAATTTCAGCATGAATCATAAATGGGCTTTTCGTTCAGGAGATTCAACTTATAAAAGTTCAATACGCAAGCAACTGCTAAAATTTGCATTAGTAGTTGCTAACAGCATATTTCTGAAGTCAATGGGAACTTATGCCATTACTACATTTTTAATGATTGACTACAGGATTAGCCGACTTATCACCGACCTCTTTGTTTCAATAGGTTTTAACTACAGTTTACAACGTTATTGGGTCTTTAAAAAGGCTTAATGTATTTTATCGTTTCTTTAAAAAATGAATATAAAAATAGCCATTTTAGGCATTCTCCTTAGCTTTACCCCTTTCTTTGGATTCTCAGAAACAAATACTCCAGAAGCAATGAAAGGTATAGTGGTTGACTCCCAAAGCAACGAACCAATTCCACATGCATCTATTTTTTTCCCCGATTACAATTATGGGACTAAAACAAATGAAAAGGGAGAGTTCAGCCTTAACATCAGCAAATTTACACAAGCCAAAAGCAAAGCTAAAATATCTTGCATTGGGTTTAAACCAACGTTAGTTTCAGTTTCAAAAACAGATAAAAGCATTACCATTAAACTAAGCTCCGAATCGCAAGCATTAGGTGAAGTTACTGTAAAAAAGCAGAAATATAAAAACAAAAATAATCCGGCAGTGGAACTCATTGAAAAGGTTATTGAAAACAAAAAAAATAATCGAAAAGAAGCGTTGGATTATTATGAGCAGGAAAAATACGAGAAAGTGCAATTTGCTATTAACCACGTGACTCCAGAGTTTCAGAAAAAGAAATTGTTCAAACACTTTCAGTTTGTATTCGAGAACATTGATTCATTGAAAAATAACGGAGACAAAATTCTGCCGGTGTATCTAAAGGAGAATATCTCCGATATTTATTACCAAAAATCCCCACAAAAGCTAAAAGTAGTCGACAAAGCACACAAAGCTGTTTCATTTGCCGGATTCGACAACAAAGGTATTGAAAACAACATCAATTACCTATATCAAGATGTGGACATTTACCAAAACAATATATCACTGGTTTCCAACCAGTTTCTAAGCCCAATAGCCGGAACAGCTCCGGGATTTTACCGTTATTACATTATGGACACCATTCAGTCAGGTGCAGACAAAGTAGCCCGAATGTACTTTGGTTCGCGCAACAAAGAAGACATGCTTTTTCAGGGATACATATACGTTTTGCTTGATGGTAGTTATGCCATAAAACGAATTGAACTTACAACTAGCAAAGACATAAACATTAATTGGGTATCCGACATCAAGATAGTTCAGGAGTTCAGCAAATTGGATAATAAAAACTGGATGCTATCATCGGATCAGATATCTATGAATTTTGGACTCAGAAAGAACGGTCGAGGTATTTTTGGTCAGAAAATAGTCTCTTACTCCAACTTTAAACTGTCGCCAACTCTCAAAGGAGATAGTATTCTTAACGGGAAAAAAGTTAGAACTTTAGAATTGACTGATTTGCAAAATAATAAATACATAGAAGAACATAGACACGAACAGTTAAGCAAATCGGAGGAAGGGACTTATACTGCCATAGACAGCGTACAAAGAGTACCCGCAGTTAAACGTGTAATGGACATAGCTTCTATATTTATGTTTGGATACAAAGATCTGGGATTATTTGAAATTGGTCCGATAAACACCTTTTACATGTATAATTCAATAGAAGGATCGCGCCTACGATTTGGCGGTAGAACTACTAATGCATTCAGCAAAAAATTCAATTTGGAAACATATCTGGCTTATGGTTTTAAAGATGAGAGACTAAAATACTACTTGGGTGGCACATGGTCGTTTACCAACAGGAATCTACAGGAATTCCCTGTAAAATCATTAAAACTAAGTGTACAAAACGAGACTCAACTGCCAGGGCAACAAATGCAGTTTTTAATGGAAGACAATTTTCTTCTATCGTTTAAGCGTGGTGTAAACGATAAGATATTCTATAATAAAACCTACAAAATAGAACATTTGAATGAGTTCCAAAATCATTTTTCGTACACACTGGGCTACAAGTACACAAATATGGCTCCGGGAGGTACGCTGGCTTATAACTACACTGACTATGCGAGCGGTATAAATAACGTCAACAACTTAAATGTATCTGAGTTTTATGTAAACCTACGTTACGCACCTCATGAGAGCTTTTATCAAGGCAAAACATTTAGAATACCTAATTATAGCCGGTTCCCAATTTACGAGTTAAGATATAGTGCCGGAAATAAGATTTGGGGTAACGACTACAACTACCAAACATTAAGGTTCAATATTCGCAAACGCTTTTATTTCTCTATATTTGGTTATTCAGATGCAGTGTGGGAAGCTGGTAAAGTATTTGGCAAGGTTCCCTACCCTTTGCTAAACATTCCACAAGCTAATCAGACTTATTCGTACCAGATTGAGTCGTACAATATGATGAACTTTTTGGAATTTGTAACCGACCAATACACCTCGTTATTGATTGATCATAATTTTAATGGTTTCTTTTTCAACAAAGTTCCTTTTATAAAACATCTGGGTCTTAGGGAAGTGGCGAGTTTTAAAATGCTGTATGGAACCTTGACAGATGCAAATAACCCGGCTGTTCAAAGTGACTTGTTCAAACTACCCGTGGAGGCCAATGGCACTCCTGTTACTTACACACTTGGTAAAACTCCGTATATTGAAGGAAGTGTAGGGATCGGAAATATATTCAAGATTTTCAGAATTGACTTAGTACGACGATTTACTTATCTGGACAACCCATACGTATCGAAGTACGGAATTAGAATGAGGTTTAGGTTAGACTTTTAGCCCTTGTAAACAACAGAACAATGCTTGATGCACAACAATCATTTATCTGTTGTTTGCGAGGACTTTCTCGCAAACGTATATCGTAAAATTTTAAACCTTGCGAGCTAAAAAAGCATATTAAAATTTAAACCGACATTCTTGCATTTTCTTTTTCTTATGAAGTCCTAACAAGTATATATCTGAAAAAGCAAGATTTAATCCTATTGCTAAATTAAAGTCGCTCGAATTATATGCAGTAGGTACTGTGCCTATTGAATTATTAAATCCGAGGTCTGATAGTGCTAAATCAAATGTCTGAACAGGTAAGTAATCAGCGGCAAAAAACCAATGCATGATACCCGCTTTTAATCCAACTCCAACACCAAGGCTAGTTGTACGTCCGCTAAAAAGTGAATAACTAAACGAAGCACTCAACCACTCTTTGGGCTGTGTATTTATAGAAGCAGTAATATCCTCGCTAACAAGAGACCGATACAAATAAGTTCGTGAAAGCACACCAAAGCTCACTTTTTCATTATCTAAACTATATTCTGCTCCGAAATTAAGCTTAGTATTAGTTACTGTTAAATATGTATTCACTGCAGTTGTTGAAGTTGCTGATGGTTCAAATACTTTTTTGAGAGAGTCAACCCTTGAGCTTTTTCCTAAAGTACTAAATATCTGCGGAAAAGTATTAATACTAGATGAGCTATCTATTTTTTGAACACCCATAAATGTGTAATTTGCTTTGTATTGGACACTTTGTACATTTTTAAACCAATTTATAAAACCAACATCAGTTATTGCTCCTGAAAGTTTAATATTCCTATTCAGTTTATATTCTCCACCAATATCAAGTCCCGCACCTATTCCCGATGGTCCGAACCAATCAATTGTTCTTGTTGGAGTTATATATGAAATTGGATTTGAGTTATCAATGTTGCGAACGCGAACAGGGCTCGAAAAATTAACTATACCATTACCAATAAGCGACCATACTCCATTATTTTTCTTTAGGTCTATTTGATTATTTGTATTCGAAATGTTGGCAGAACCATATAGAACTTTGAATTTAGCCCCTAATGTCCATTTTTCATCTATGGCTCTGGAAAGACCAAATGCAGCCTCAGTATAAATAGAAATATCGGCCTGAAGCGAATTAAGGGCATATGAATTAGTTTGATCAGAGGTGCCATACAGCGCAATTTTAAACGCATCTTTAGGCAAACAAGCCCATCCATTTATTTTTTCCGAAAGAGAGAAAGTCCAATAATTATCTTCTTTTTTGAATCCGAAATAAATAAGATTCGTTTGCAAATCAGTTCGAATTATTGTGTTTTCTCTCAGAGTATTATAAAAACCATCAATGCTGGCTTGTGATCTAAATAAGGAAGTATTTTTTGTGTCGCGATTATATAGCAAATCCTTTACGGAGAAAGAATTATCACCTAAGTAATACTGGGTAAAACCAATAACTGGAAGACCTATAGACAAATCTTCAGTGGGTTGAAAGGATGGATTTAGATAATGTCGCACAGGAATATCTTTCATAAAATAGAAAGTATTTACCTGTTGAGCCTTGATTGAAAGCTGAATTATAGTGGTAAAGAATAGAAAAAGAAAAAAAATCAGGATTTTCACTTTAGTAAAAAAAATACTACACAAACAAATAATCATTAAAGCATACCAATTTTTATACCCCTTAGAGAGCACTAACGAACCATCAAAAATAAGAATGGTCATATCATCATAAAAGCAGCCTCAAATATACGAAAACACAACGAATAACTTGAAGTACAAAAGTTATAATAGATGACCTTGCCAATACCTCAATTAAATCAAAAAAAAAGTAAAGCGAGAACTGCCTTAATATCTATTTTTAAACCAATCACAGTGCGAATATACATATTGATTCATACACAAACAACTCCATCCTACACTTTCATTTTATTTGCATAGCAAAGGTAGTTTAAACTCTTTTCTTTTATCATTCTCATGACAATAATTGGATATTAGTCACAGTTAATCAGTCTTTTTATAGATAATTAAATTTCACTTGGTAGTTCAAAAAGTCATTTCAGGTATAAAAAACTCCATTTCAGTATATGCACAGCTTTAAAATACTGTTTTTCAGTATAATTTTGTGCAGTAAAACAATATAAGTATTAGTTATGAAAGGAAGGATTATTTCATTAGCATTCATTCTACTAGGTGTCCAATTGATTTTTGCACAGGAAAGCAAAACCATTGAACTATCATTGCAGAAATGCGTGCAACTAGCAGTCGAAAATAATATTAATGTAAGGACTGCTCGCATCGACAAAGAAAAAGGTACAGCAAAAAAAGATGAAGCTAAGGCAGGTTTGTATCCAAAAATAAATATGAGTGCAAGTATGACAGATAATGTGGCATTACCAACAACCCTATTGCCGGAAGCCTTTGGCGCTTTGGCTGGAACGCCTGGGAAAGCAGTTGCTGTACAAATGGGGAGTAATTATAGCTCCACAGCAATGTTATCAATAAGTCAAGTAATTTACAATCAAACGGCACTTACGGCACTTAAACTGGCTAAAAAAGCCGACGAGATTAATGAACTCGGCATCCAAAAATCGAAAGAAGAAATTGGCATACAGGTAGCAAAAATGTATATGCTTGCATTGACCACCCTTGAGCAACAGAAACTTATAGAAAGTAACATTGAACGCGCAGAGCGGTTAAAGAAGATTACACAAGTGACAGTCGACAATGGAGTTGGAAAGCAAATTGATCTGGATCGCATTAATGTGAGTTTGGAAAACACTTATAATCAACTTAGTAACACAAAGGCAGCCCAGGAACAACAAATGAATACGATTAAGTATTTGCTTGATATGACTCTCGACACTCAAATTCACCTTACCGATACAGTAGGAACAGAATTATTAAACAACAAGCCAGTGTTAATAAATGACTTCTCTTCAAACGTAAATGTTCGTATGCTGGAATCACAACAACAAGTATATTCGTTAAACAAGAAATTTATTAACGCCGGATATCTACCTTCTTTGTCTGTTTCGGGACAAGCAGCGTATCAAGGACTACAAAATAAGTTTAGTACTTATTTTAGTTCAAATAGCGACAATAAGTGGTTTCCATATGCCAATTTTACGGTAACACTTTCTGTGCCGGTTTTCGATGGGTTCGAAAAACGGTCTAAAGCGCATCAGGCCGAAATGGATACAAAAAAAACAGAATTGACGCTAAACAATACCAAAGAAGCATTAAGCCTTGATTATAGAAATGCGCTAAATACATATACAAATAATAAAACTAATGTAAGTCGCCAGAAACAAAATCTACAATTAGCCGAAAAAGTTTACATGGAAACCAGCCTGAGATATAAAGAAGGAGTGGCAACTATGAGCAGCCTGTTGCAAGATGAAACAGGATTGGACAATGCGCAAGCAAGTTATCTTACAGCTTTGTATAATTTTAAAGACTCAGAGCTAAAAATCATGTCGTTAAACGGTGAAATAAACAGATTAATACAAAAATAGCAAAGTAAACAAATAAAAATATATGAAAAAGAAAACGATAATCATAAGCGCAACTATAGTAGTATTGCTTGGTATTATGACATGGACTTTAGCATCCAACAAAAAGGTGATTGACAGCCGTAAAGAAGTAAAAACTGCCCAAAGTGACATTTCGGTTACTGTAGCTTCAACGGAAATGAAAGAAACGAGTGGTAATCTGGAGTTGGTAGGTACAGCTCAACCATGCAAAGAAGTAAACATTGCTTCAGAAAGTTCTGGCAAAATTGCAAAAGTAAATTTCAAGATGGGCGATTTTGTTGCCAAAGGAAAAGTGCTCGCTCAAATTGACGACACTTACAAACGTTTGGCTTACGAAAACGCTAAATTGAGCTATGAAAAATGCAAAGACGATTACAGCCGTAATCTATCATTGCGTAAAGGAGATGCTATTTCCGACACTCAACTTCGTGACATTAAAATGGCTTTTGACAATGCGTCAATTCAGCTTGAGAATGCCAAGAAACAATGGGACGATACTAAAATTACCGCACCTTTCAGCGGTTATATCACTACACAAAATACAGAACTTGGAGCTTATGTAAATGCCGGAACCGTTATTGCCGGAATAGCAGACATTGCTGAACTGAAAGTAGTGTTGGATGTATCTGAATCAAATGCATACGAACTTCATCAAGGTCAACAAATCAATATTACTACCGATGTACATCCTGAAGCCACTTACACAGGTAAAATATCTAATATCAGCCCCAAAGCAAGCACTTCGCACACTTACCCAGTTGAAGTGTTGATTGCAAACAACGGAAAAAACAAACTAAAAGCCGGAACTTATGTAAATGTAAGTGTAAACATGAGCAAGAGCGGAAAAGCGTTAATGATTCCACGAGATGCTATTGTGAGCAGCGTAAAAGACCCATCGGTTTATGTTGTAACTGGAGGTATTGCTAAACTGGTAAAAATAACTACCGGACGTAGTTTTAGTTCAAATCTTGAAGTAGTAGCAGGACTTAATACCGGTGACAAAGTTGTTACTAACGGTCAAATCAACCTCACTGACGGAGCAAAAGTTTCCGTTATCAACTAATTTCAATTCAACTATTTTATTATGAATATAGTAGAAACCTCCATAAAAAAACCGTTAATAATTGCCGTAATATTTACGCTGCTGACTCTTGGTGGCTTGTTGTCGTTCAACATGCTCAACCTAAATCTGCTGCCTAAGTTCGAGCTACCTATTTTAACGGTACAAACTATTTATCCCGGCGCAGGAGCATCGGAAGTGGAAACTTCGGTGACCAAAAAGATTGAAGATGCACTGTCGACGGTCGAAAACCTAAAGAAAATCAGTTCCACTTCAATGGAAGGTGTTTCCATTATTGTTATTGAACTGAATGAAGGGACTGATGCCAATCTGGCTGTTCAGGAGGCTCAACGTAAAATTTCGGCCATTAAATCGAACTTACCAACCGATGTAAAGGAGCCTTCCATTACCAAACTGGCACTTGACGAAAGACCAATTTTGAATGTGGCAGCTTCATCTTCGTTACCTTCTACTCAATTTTACAAATTAGTAGAAGATCGTATCCAATCACGTTTAGCAAAATTGCCGGGTGTTGGTGCCATTAAAATGACCGGTGGAAAAGAACGTCAGATCAAGGTAAATATTGATGCCGAAAAGCTAAAAGCGTACAAACTGTCTGTTTTGCAGGTATTGTCCGTTATTCAATCGGCCAATATGGAAATTCCGGCCGGTAATGTTGAGAACTCGCAATCGGTTTATTCGGTTCGTTTGGCTGCAAAGTTTGCAAGTCTTGACGAACTTAGGAATACGGTTATTGCTACCACACCCAATGGTGGTAAAATAAAAATACTGGATGTAGCTGAAGTGGAAGATGGTTTGGCAGAACAAAAACTGATTAACCGTATCGACGGCCGTGATGCTATTGGTCTTTCTATTCAGAAACAAAGTGATGCTAATGCCGTTAAGGTTTCCGATTTGGCTAAAGAAGAGTTGAAAGCTATTGAAAAGGAATACGCTTCAAGTCATGTAAAATTTGAAATAGCAACAGATGACTCAATTTACACCCGTGCTTCGGCCGATGGTGTGGTAGAAGATCTTATCCTGGCAATTCTTATCGTTGCTGTTGTATGTTTTATTTTCTTGCACAATATCCGAAGTGCTCTTATTGTAATGGTGGCAGTGCCTCTTTCTATTATTCCTGCATTTATTGGAATGTATCTGCTTGGATTCTCGCTGAATATGATGTCGTTAATGGCATTGTCGCTGGTAGTAGGTATTCTTGTGGACGACTCCATTGTGGTAATTGAGAACATGTTCAGCCATATGGAACAGGGAAAAACGAAATGGCAGGCAGCCCTCGATGGTTGCAAGCAAATTATGTTTACTGCCTTGGCTATTACTCTGGTAATTGTGGTTGTATTTCTTCCATTGGCATTAAGTGGCGGTCTGATTGGCAACATTTTGAAAGAGTTTGCTATTCCAATTGTAATTGCGACTCTGTGTAGTTTGTTGGTATCGTTTACTGTTACACCTTTGTTGATGTCTCGTTTTGGAAATATGCCCGACGATACACGTCAAACGCTATTGGCTCGTTTTTCACGCTTGGTGGAGCGCACTTTTGATTCAGTAAAAAACTGGTATGGAAATGTACTTGGCTGGGGACTTAAACACAAAGTAACCGTATTGGGAGTTACAATTGCATTGTTTTTTGCTTCGTTTGCATTGATACCAGCCGGATTTATCGGATTTGCTTTTATGCCAGAAACCGATAAGGGTGAATATGTAGTGACATTGGATTTGAATCCTCAAGTGACACTCTATGAGAATAACCAAATCACCATGCAGGCTGAGAAAATTATCAGAAGTATTCCGGAAGTTGAGAGTATGTTTACCAACGTGGGAACATCGTCGACCACAACCAAGAATAATGTAACAACTATAACAGTGAAGTTGGTTGATAAAACCAAACGTAAACAGGGCGTAGAGTTCTTTGCAGCATTGACCAAAGATAAAATCATGAAAGGAATTCCGGGTGTTCGTGCTCGTGCTGCTGCTTCTTCAATATCGGGGGGAGGTTCTTCAGAGCCAATTCAACTGATTGTGCAGGGAGCCGACTATGGACAAGTTCAGGAAACAGCTGCAATGGTTTTAAATGCTGTTCGTCAGGTACCGGGGACATCGGATGCTAAATATTCGATTGACGACCCACGTCAGGAAGTACAAATTAAACTCGATCGCGAAAAAATGGCTGGTTTCGGATTATCGGTAAACGATGTTGGCTCTACGCTTCGTACAGCATTGAACGGGAATGATAACTCAAAATACAAAGATGGTAACTTCGAATATAATATCCGTATTGGTATTGATAATTTCGACAGAACCAAATCGGAAGATGTAGCTAATCTTACATTTGTAAATAAAAAAGGTGAGTTAATTGAATTAAAGCAATTTGCACAAATTGGTTATGGTTTGGGAGCATCGGCTTTGGAACGTACCGATCGTATATCTTCCATTACCGTAAAATCGAATGTAAATGGTCGTCCTTCGGGAACTGTGGGCACGGAGATTCAAGCTGCCATTGCGGGTAAAATTCCTGCCGGTATCGAAATCAAACGAAGCGGTATGATGGAACAACAGGATTCAGCTTTTGGTAGCCTTGGCTTTGCCTTCTTAGCGGCTATTGTACTCATTTACCTGATTATGGTTATGCTTTACAACTCGCTTACCGATCCATTAATTGTATTGTTCTCTATTCCATTATCAATGATTGGTGCATTCTTAGCGTTGGCATTGACAATGAACTCATTGAATATCTTTAGTATCATTGGATTGATTGTGCTTATCGGCCTTGTGGCCAAAAATGCGATTCTGCTCGTCGATTTTACAAATCACTTGAAAGCAGAGGGTTTGAGTACTTTCAGAGCACTTATCGAAGCCGGTAAAGAACGTATGCGTCCAATTTTAATGACCACTTTTGCCATGATATTCGGGATGTTGCCTATTGCATTAGCTACAGGTAACGGAGCTGAAATGAAAAACGGTATGGCCTGGGTAATTATCGGAGGATTGACAAGTTCAATGATGTTAACTCTGGTAGTGGTACCAGTGGTATATTATGTATTTGACCGTCTTGGACACAAAGCACGTCATTCACATTGGTTAAGACTAATGAAGAAAAATAGCAAATAATCAAGTGCAGTTTTGTACAAAAAAACATCGACTACACTTTACCGTCTAGTCGATGCTTTTTTGTACATTTACCATCGCATAAGAAAATATCATGAACAAAACAGCAACACATCTTTTCTCAAACGGAAGAGCTATTAAGTTATCTATATCAACCAGTATAATTCTAAATGCTGTGTTGATTATTGGGTATATTTATAATAAAAATAGTGGATTATTCGATTTAGAAAAGCTGATTTTCTCCTTCGCATCTAATCTTATTATGTTTTATTTGTTGTTCGCATTTAATTTTCATATTATTTTGCGCAACATGAAACGGGCTAGTAAATTTTGGATCGCTTTTTTTGGATCGCTTCTAATTGCAGGAACTTTAAGTCTGATTTCTAACGAATTGACTTCGTATTTGAAAATTGATTTCAATATTCCGCACAATTTTATTTTGATTGTCAACTCTATGAGGGATTTGATAGTAGTCATAATTGTGCTATTAACAACATATTTGCTATACTCCATTTCTGAACATCAGCGAACACTCATTGAGAACGAAAAACTCATTTCTGAAAACATTCGAATTAGATACGAAGTACTTAAAAATCAGGTTGATCCACATTTTTTATTTAATTCTCTAAATACACTCGACGGATTAATAGCCATAGATACAAGCCGGGCGCACGACTACGTTCAAAATCTATCATCTGTTTTTCGTTACTCTATTGGCAATAAAGAGATAACACACCTCGACGATGAGTTGAATTTCACTGAATCTTACGCCGATTTAATGAAGATACGGTATGGAGATAATTTGAAAGTGGTGTATGATATTGACAATAAATTCCGTACATATTACATCATGCCTATAAGCTTGCAACTATTGGTTGAAAATGCGATAAAACACAACGTGATAAGCAACAAACAACCATTGGTTGTTCATATCGAAAGTACTTTGTACGACACAATAAAAGTCTGGAATGCCATACAACCTAAAAAGGAAGCAGAACCCGGTGAAGGAATTGGCTTAGCTAATCTCACCGAAAGATACAATTTACTTTTCCAGAAAGAAATCCAGATAACCAGTACAGATATATTCTGTGTGGAAATTCCATTAATAAAACAACTAGATTCAAAGGAAAAAGAGTTAGCTGCCAATCCTGCCGCTAAAAGATGTATTCCTTGTGAATTTTAAAATCACCACGTTATGAAAGCTGTAATTGTAGAAGACGAAATTGTTGCTGCTCAGAACCTGCAACGTATTATCGGACAAGTAGCCGATGATATTGAAATTATTGCTCTCTTGCAAAGTATAGAAGAAAGTGTGGAGTGGTTTTCGCTGAATCAGGCTCCCGACTTGATATTTATGGACATTCATTTATCTGATGGCTCGTCGTTTTCCATATTCGACAAAGTGGATATTACTTGTCCGGTAATTTTTACCACTGCTTATGATGAGTATGCCCTGAAAGCCTTTGAAGTAAACAGTGTTGATTATCTACTCAAGCCTATCAATATTAAAAACTTTGAGCGAGCAATAACCAAATTTCGCAGTCTATCTCAGTCACAAACTGATAGCACAGACTCTTTGGCTAATTTACTGGCTTCGTTCAAACAAACTAAGGGAATTTACAAGTCAAACTTTCTGATTCCGCTCAAAGATAAACTCATTCCGTTAGCTGTAGATAAAATAGCCTGTTTTTATACAGAAAATAAAATGGTAAAAATCATTACAAAGGATAACCAGACTTACCATATGGACACTTCACTTGAAGACTTAACCAACCAGCTTGACCCAACTCAATTCTTCCGTGCTAATCGCCAGTACATTATTTCACACAATGCTATTGAGGATATTTCTATTTGGTTTGGAAGCAAATTATCAATAAACATGACTGTAACTGTTCCTGAGAGAATTATTGTAAGCAAGGCCCGTGTATCTGAATTTAAGGTTTGGTACACTGCCTGAATTTAGTTGGAATTTTTCTTGAACAATTTCAATATTTTCTGAATTTTCTTCGAGGGAAACCACCTCTTCAATGTCATTCCTAACACGCTATTTTCTATACAGAAAATAGCGTGACAATTAATTCACTACTTAGCTCCGTTGATATAAGTAGTTACAAGGCTATAAATCTGAATATTGCCTAAAAAAAAAACCACAATTAAATATCCTAAATTACTTAGATTAATTTGAAAATAATGTTCAATACATTTTGCTGTTCAAAGTATTGTTCGTAGTTTTGCGAACTACGAACAATATTCTTTATCATGGATAATTATAGAAGCAAAGACTACACAATAGACAATGAGCAACTAGCCCGTTTTGCTAAAGCAATGGGGCATCCGGCACGTATCACTATCCTACAGTTTCTCGCATCACTAGACAGTTGCTATTTTGGCGACATCCACAACGAGCTCCCCATAGCCAAAGCCACAGTTTCGCAACATTTGAAAGAACTGAAAGATGCCGGTCTCATTCAAGGTGAAATTGAAACACCAAAAGTAAAATACTGCATCAACCGCGAAAACTGGGAAAAAGCTCAGGCATATTTCGAAACATTTTTTTCAGCGAACAAAGAAAAAACAAGCTGCTGTAGCTAAACAATAAAAAATTATGAACATTCAAGTATTAGGAACTGGCTGCCCAAAGTGTAAATCACTTGAAAAAGCCACTCGCGAAGTAGTTGCTCAAAACAATATCGATGCCACCATAACCAAAGTGGAAGATATTGTTGAAATTATGAAATTCAACGTAATGACCACACCTGCATTGGTTATTGACGGAAAGGTTGTGATTAAAGGTCGTGTGCCTTCAAATGACGAGCTCAAACAGATACTAACCAATAAAAATTACATATTATGAAGAAGCTAATTTCATTATCGGCACTGATATTTTTAGTAATATCTTTTTTTTCAACAAATAGCATTGCAGCCGACAAAAAAGCTCAGGAAACTCTATCTAAGCCAAGTAAAATTGAGGTTTATTACTTCCATTTTACGCGTCGGTGTGTAACTTGCCAAGCTGTTGAAACAGAATCGCAAGCCGATATTGCTGCACTTTACCCCGTACAATTCAAAAAGGGATTAATTACTTTTAAATCCGTGAATCTGGACGAAAAAACGTCCGAAGCCTTAGCAAAAAGATGCAAAGCGGAAGGTCAGGCACTTTTAGTAATTAGCGGAAACAAACGCTTTGACCTAACCGAACAGGCATTTATGTACGCTAAAAATAGCCCCGAAAAGCTAAAGGCAGAATTGAAGAAAACAATTAATCCACTGTTTTGACTTTTTGTTGAATTATGGATTTCCTCCAAAACATCTTAGATAATTCGCAATATGCATTTCTTACAGCCATATTGCTTGGACTGATGACAGCCATCAGTCCTTGCCCATTGGCTACAAACATCTCGGCTATTGGATTTATAAGCCGCGATATTGAAAACCGACGCCGTGTATTTATCAATGGATTAGTTTATACACTCGGTCGTGCTATTAGCTACACCGGCTTAGCGCTCTTTATCTTTTTTGGAGCAAGTAAACTGCATATCTCCATGCTATTTCAGGGTTGGGGCGAAAAACTGTTAGGTCCTGCACTCATTCTGATTGGATTGTTTATGCTCGACATTATCAACATCAAATTTCCGGGGATTTCGGGCTTAACCGACAAAATTGGAGAGAAAAGCAAAGGCAGTTATTGGAGCACATTATTGTTAGGAATGGTTTTCGCCCTTGCATTTTGTCCATATAGTGGCGTGCTGTATTTTGTAATGCTTATTCCAATGACTGTAGCTAGTGCAAGCGGATTGTACTTGCCTGCTTTATTTGCCATTGCTACAGGTTTACCGGTCATTCTTTTTGCTTGGCTACTGGCTTATGCAGTTGGTAGCGTAGGGAAATTGTACAATCAAATAAAAACTTTTGAACTTTGGTTCAGGCGTGTAGTTTCTGTCATATTTATTTTAGTTGGCATTTATTATATTGCGATTTTGATAATATAAAACTCTAAAATGAAACTACACAAAAAAAATATCGTACCATTAATACTATTGCCTGTTTGGTATGTAGTTTATGCCAATCTACAAGCAGTAACCGACTGGTTTATTGACACTGAACTATTAATGACAAAAGGCGCTCATTTTACCGATGCACTGCGATTTTTTATATTTGAATTCCCAAAAGTATTAATGCTGTTGGTATTGATTATCTTCTTTGTGGGTATTATTCGAAGCTACTTTACTGCTGAACGTACCCGGAAAGCACTCGAAGGTAAATCAACATTTGTGGGTAATATTATGGCTTCAATGTTGGGTATTGTGACACCTTTTTGTTCTTGTTCTGCCATTCCGCTATTTCTTGGTTTTGTAGAATCTGGCGTTCCTCTTGGAGTGACTTTTTCCTTCCTTATTGCCGCACCAATGATTAATGAAGTGGCTGTAATACTTCTTTATGGCATGTTTGGGTGGAAAGTTGCTGCTATTTACATTGGTACCGGACTTTCTATTGCCATTGTTGCCGGCTGGATTATTGGAAAACTTAAGCTCGAAAAATGGGTGGAAGAATGGGTGTATGCCACTAAACTAGGCGAGGCTGACGAAGAAGTGGAACAAATTAATTTTTCACGGCGAATTACGATGGGATTTGATGCAGTGAAAGAGATAGTTGGTAAAGTGTGGTTGTACGTAGCACTTGGCATTTTAGTAGGTGCTGGAGTACATGGTTATGTTCCACAAGAATTCATGGCTTCGCTGATGGGAAAATCAGCATGGTACTCGGTTCCATTGTCGGTTTTAATAGGCATTCCGCTGTATTCTAACGCTGCTGGCATTGTACCTATTGTTTCGGTACTGATTGAGAAAGGAGCTTCGTTGGGTACAGCTTTAGCATTTATGATGTCGGTTATAGCCTTGTCATTGCCAGAAATGGTTATTCTCCGAAAAGTATTAAAAATGCCGCTTATATTAACGTTCATTGCTGTTGTTGGCGGGGGAATTATGATTGTCGGCTTTCTGTTTAATTTTATTTTTTAGTATCTTCTTACCCGTTTTGACTGATCAATTCCAACGATTTCTTATTTATAATTTCAATCTGTTTTCCCCTGAGTTTGATAATTCCATCTCTATCGAATTCAGTAAGCACACGACTTACACTTTCACGACTGGTATCAACTAAATTAGCCAATTCTGCCTGAGAAAGGGGTATAGTGAATGTTTCAGACATAAAAATATTATCCGAAAACTCCAACAGCGCATCAGCCATATTGCCCCGAATCAACTTCTGAGTCCGGTTGGCACATCGTCGGAACGATTCCAGTTCATTCTTACACAACTCAATGATAATCTCATTAGAGAATTCACGATTTTCATTGAGTATAGTTTGAAAAACGTGTACATCAATAAAACAAACTTCAGCATCAGAAACCGCTGTAACCGAATACTGATTTATCTTATCTCCAAAAGTAGTGGGAAGGCCTAAATAAGTAGGCGATTTCACCACCCGAACTATTTGTTCGTGATATGGTCCGGTTAGATGTATTTTGGCCAAACCTGTACGTAGAAACACCACATTCGTTGAATACATCCCCTGTTTTATAATCGAATCTCCCTTCTTAAATTTCAAAACAAGGTGATTGGCTGATAGCTGTTCAAAACTACAATCACTTAAAGTTGCTGTCGCTTTAGAATTAAATGGGCAATTTCTACAATCGTTTTGCATAATAATCTATTTAAAAGCACAAAGATACAAAATGTGATACATATCACAAAATAATGTATTTAGTTACACGCCATATTTCTTTTTATGGTCGGTTATCTTCAATACATTTGCAGAAAAAATTCTTTAATTCAATAAATACAAAATGGAAAAGTCAAACGAAGTAACATTGGAACAGTTACAGGCTCAAATCGAAGAACTTCAAGGGAAAGTTTCAAAGTTAGAAAACTCCCGACTAGATCAATTGTCTATTGCCGTAGTATCAGGCGATTTGGACAAAATATTAGCCGCAATGGTTATCTCTATTGCCGCAGCTGCCATGGACACACAAGTAAAACTCTTCTTCTCGTTCTGGTCATTATCCGCTTTACGCGATCCTAAGAAAAACCCAAAAGGGAAAGATATTATTTCAAAAATGTTTGGGTGTATGCTTCCAACAGGCACAAAGAAACTAAAGCTATCTAACATGAATATGGCCGGTATGGGTCCTAAAATGATTGGTTACCTAATGAAGAAACAAAACGTAATGTCGTTGGAAACTATGTTCAAAGAAGCAGGTGAACTAGGCATTGAAATCGTTGTTTGCGAAATGTCGATGGGATTAATGGGCTTCAAGAAAGAAGAATTTATCGATTATCCACACTTAAGTTATGCCGGAGCAGCCACCTTTGTAGCCGATGCCAGCGAAAGTGCAATACAATTATTCATCTAGTTATTCATCTTCGCTGTTATTTCTGGCTAAAGCCGTTATTAATTGTTATTTGGCTTCGCCGAAAATATAAAAAAAATAACAGCCAAAGGGCAAATAACACGAAGCAAACAACTCGAAATAAAATAACGCCCGAAGGGCAAATAACACAAAGTAAATAACAACTAATAACTTACTATTATGACAGCAGAAGAATTAAAATCAGTAGATGTAGCAAAATCAGTTGACGCTCGCGGAACAGCTTGCCCTGGGCCACTTTTGGAAGCAAAAAAAGCCATTGGTACTATCAAAGCAGGTGATGTTATGGAAATACTTTCGTCGGACGAAGGTACCAAACAAGACATCCCAAAATGGTGTGGCAAACAAGGTCATGAATATCTGGGCTGGGTAGAAGAAAACGGCTACTTCAAAGTGTACATGAAGAAAAAATAAGGTTTCTTACTATTGAACCACAATAGACACAATAGACATTTATTTAACTATTGTTTCTATTGTGGTTTATTTTCAACATTTAAATCGACCATCATGGGAGAACTAAACAAAAAGAGTGCGAAGATATTGGTATTTTCCACCGAAAAAATATCCGATCCGGCTATTGATATGGCCGGTTTGCTCAAAATGCACTACCCACCTACCGTTTATACCATTACAATACCTTGCTCAAGCGGCATTAAATCCAGCTGGATACTATATGCCTACGAAAAAGGATTCGACGGCGTGTTTATTGCCGCCGACGGTAGCGACTGTGTTTTTGGTGAATCATGTACCGAGAAAACAGGTCATTTGGTAGGTAAAACACACAACTTGATGAAAGAAAATGGAATTGAACCGGCTCGTTTGCGCATGGCTGCCATCTGTTCGGTTTGTAGCGAATCGTTTGTAAAACAGATGCGAACTTTCAACGAGTATTTACTTAAAACACTTCATGCCTGATGGAAAATCCGATTAAAAACATAACCTACGATGCACTGGTAATTGGTGCCGGTATTGCCGGTGGCGAAGCTGCATTGAATCTTGCTAATACAGGTTTCAAGGTGCTATTGGTGGACAAAGAGCTTTCGGTAGGTGGCAAAATGATTATGCTTAGCAAGGTATTTCCTACACTCGATTGTTCGGCCTGTATTACCACTCCCAAAGTTTCAGAAATATCGCGTCACCCGAATATCACCATCTTTACAGGAAGCGAAGTAGGAGAAATACAGAAAATAAGCGACCACGAATTTGTAGCCAAAGTAACCAAACATCCTCGTTACGTTCGAGTGGAAGATTGTACAGCTTGCCAGTTGTGCGAAAAGGCTTGTCCGCAAAGTGTGCGGGATCAGTATCAGTTTGGATTGATCGGCCGTAAAGCGGCATTTATTCCGTTCAGTATTTGTAGTCCCAAGGCTGCAGCCATTGATATAAATAATTGTACCCTATGTGGTGCTTGCGAAAAGGTTTGTCCTACCAATTGTATCGATTTTACCCAAGAAGTTGAAGTGTTGGATTTGCATGTAAAAACAGTAGTTATTGCTACCGGTTTTGATATGTTTGATGCTAAGAAAATGCCTCGTTATGGCTACGAACAATATAAAAATGTAATTACAGCTTTGCAAATGGAACGCGAGTTGGCGCCAACCCGTCCGTTCAATACTATTCTCCGCCCCGGCGATGGGAAAGTACCCGATAAAATTGCCTACGTGCTTTGTGTTGGTTCGCGTGATGCCTCGGTAGGTAATCCTATCTGCTCACAAATTTGCTGTATGTATTCTATCAAACAGGCTCAGTTGCTAATGGGTGCATTGCCTATGGCTGATGTGACGATTTATTACATCAATATTCGTTCGTTTGGTAAAGGGTTTGAAGAATTTTATCAACAAGCCAAAGGTATGGGTGTAAACTTTGTGAAAGGAAAAATTGGACGCATCAGTGAGAAAGAAGGTGGAAATCTAATGCTCCGCTACGAAGATATAAACGAAGGGAAATTGCAGGAAGCCGAACACGACATGGTGATTTTGTCAACCGGGGTTTTACCCAATACAGGCATTGATAAATTCTTTGTGAACGAAACACTAACACTTGACCCCTTCAATTTTGTGGGTCAGAGCGATGTGCTTGCCAGTCCAGCACGCACAAGTATCGAAGGCGTTTTTGTGGCTGGTACTGCTACTGGTCCCATGGATATTCCAGATTCAATACTTTCTGCAGGAGCTGCTTCGTCAGAAGCAATCAGTTATCTAATTCAACACTCTTAAATACAAGACAAACCATGGAAAAGAAACCAAAGAAAATAGGAGTTTATATTTGCCATTGCGGTGGTAATATATCCGATTATGTCGATGTGGAAAAAGTCCGCCAGTCGGTTGAGGGTGAAGATATTGTTTTTATTGCCAAAACAACCATGTTTGCCTGCTCGGACGCTAATCAGCGCGATATGGTGGAAGATATCAAGGCCAACGAACTGGATGGGGTAATTGTGGCATCGTGCTCACCCAAGCTGCATCAACTCACCTTCCGCAACGTGTCCATTCGTGCCGATTTGAATAAATACACCTATGTTCATGCCAATATTCGTGAACAGGCTTCGTGGGCGCATTCCGACAATAAAATCGGAGCTACCGAAAAAGCCATACATTTAGTTCAGGCGGCTGTAGCTAAAGCACGTTATGCCGAAGCGCTGGAAACGAACAAGATAAAGGCAAAAAAAGCGGTTGCTGTGATTGGTGCAGGTGTAGCTGGTATAAAAGCCGCAATAGCTTTGGCCGAAAAAGACACTGACGTTATTCTGATTGAAAAAGCACCCGTAGTAGGTGGACGTGTAGCACAGTGGGGTTCTCTTTTTTCGACAAACGAAACAGGAGCGGATATGATGAAACGTCTTTCTTCAGAATTGCTGAAGCACCAGAATATCACGCTCATGACTAATACCGAGGTGATTGAAAACAAAGGAAGCGTGGGTAATATCTCGCTAAAAGTTCGTACCACTTCGGACGATGTTGACAAGCAACAAATAACCGAAATAACAGTAGGTTCGGTGCTTATGGCAACCGGTTTCGACTTTTATACACCCGAAGAAGGAGAATTTGGATACGCCACTTCGGATAAAGTAATTACATTGCCTGAGTTCAAACAAATGATTGATACACAATCGGGCAAGCTAATACACAAGGGCAAAGAAGTCAAAAATATTGCGTATATATATTGCGTAGGTAGCCGACAAACCGATGGTGAGAACACGTATTGCTCACGCAACTGCTGCACTTCCACCATTCATGCAGCCGTGACAGCCAAACAGAAGTTTGCCAACATCAATAATTATCACTTCAACCGTGGTTTACGAACTTATGGAAAGCAGGAAATTTTGTATGCCGATTCATTGCGTAGCGGGGATATTTACCTTCAATCGTACGAAGATGGACTGCCAACTGTAGTAACAGAAGGCAAGAAAACCATTGTGAAAATCAATGACATTCTGACTAATGGTCGCGAGATAGAAGTAGAAGCTGACTTGGTAGTATTGGTTACAGGTATGGTACCTCGAAGCGACAATAACACGGTTGGAAGCTTATTTAAAATTCCAAAAGGTCGTGATAAATTCTACAACGAAGTACACATGAAACTCCGTCCGGTTGAAACTGTTATCGACGGTATTACCATTGCCGGAGCTTGTCAGGGACCAAAGAACATTGCTGAATCGGTCAATTCAGCGCTTTCGGCTGCAACGAAGTCGTACTCCATACTGAGCAAAGGTGAATTGGAAACTGATCCGTTGGTGGCCACTATCGACCCTGATAAATGTACCTGGTGTGGTGCTTGCGAAGCAGCTTGTCCGTTCGATGCTATTCTGAAAGTAGAAAAAGGAGGCAAGATGATAGCCGAAATAAACAATACTGTTTGTAAAGGTTGTGGTATGTGTGCTCCTGTTTGTGAGCCGGATGCAGTGAATCTGATTGCTTGCTCCAGTAAGGAAATAATGAGTATGATTGATGCACTTGTTTAGACCCCTAACCCCTAAAGGGGAATAAGAAATATTACCTTTGATAATTACAATGGATTTTTATATGAAAGAAATGGATAAAGACATACAAGACAATACTAACTCCAACTCCCCTTTAGGGGTTGGGGGTAAACTAGGAGCTGGGGGTTCAACAGCCAAATACCTGCGCGAAAAACTGGGAAGAATTCCTGAACAGGCTAAAGAAAATCTGAAAGCATTCAATGCCATAAAAAGACAAATATTGGATGCATTAAAGGATGAAGATCTGACAATTAAACAACTGACCGAAAAGCTCAATATGCCTTCGGACGAAGTAGTTTATTATTTGATGTCGTTGGTAAAATACGGTTTTGTAAAAACCGGCGATGTTGATGATATGGACGAGTATTACACCTATAAATTGAACAAATAATGGCAAAGATAAATCCTGCATTTGGAAAAGAACTAAACAAGTACGGTGCGGTAAATTTCAACGCCTGCTACAACTGCGGTAATTGTACAGCTGTGTGTTCATTATCAACCGAGGACGATTCGTTTCCACGCGAAATGGTTCGGTTAAGTGCACTTGGGCTCGAAGACGACATTCAAGCATCGCTAAAGCCATGGGACTGCTACTATTGTGGTGAATGCTCGACACATTGCCCACAGGAAGCCAATCCGGGTGAGCTAATGATGTCGCTCCGCAGATACTTGACAGCAAAATACGACTGGACAGGGCTTTCAGGGCTAATGTACAAATCGTTGCCAATAAGCATGGCTGCCTTTGTGCTTACTTTTGTGGCAGTAATGGCTTTTGTGGTTTCGGTAGGTTTTGAACTGGAAAAAATGGTTCATTTCGGACACATGTTCGAAGCCATTGCCATTGGTACGGTAGGGTTAGTGATATTGCTGCCAAACGTGGCTCGCATGTGGTACTTAACCATCCTGAAACCAAAGGTAGATGTACCGTTTATGAAATATGTAAAAAGCATGGGCGAACTGTTTGTACATATGTTCACTCAAAAACGGGCACTGGGTTGCGACGATAATCAGTTTCGCTGGTTCGAGCACTTTATTTTAGTAATTGGCTATTTATCGTTGCTCTTTACCACCGTAGCACTCGACTGGTTTTTGTCCGATAACATGTTTGTTATCATACTCGGATATGTAATGAGCGCCATAGTATTTGTGGTAACCGTAGATTTTGTTTCGAGCCGCATGAAAAAGAAAAAAGAAGTAAGCAAACACTCGCAACCTTCGGACATTTTCTTTGTAGTATGGTTGTTCCTTATGGGCTTAACTGCCTTTATGATGCGACTGTTTACCGACCTCAATATCCTCGAAGCAAACAAATGGTTATATATTTTCCACCTTACAATACTGGTTCAATGGGCATTAATTATAGTTCCGTTTGGTAAATGGACTCACTTTTTGTATCGTTCGTTTGCCATGTATTTTGCGAAGTTGAAAGAGTAGTTCTCTAAAATAATGCAAAAAAACGGCTGAATTTCCAATTGGAAGTTCAGCCGTTTTTTTCTATCTTATATTACTCACCGAGTTTTTGGCAGTATCATGCTTGGTTTTAAGCACATTGCTTATAGAGCTAAATGCAATTATTACCTGAGTTTGTTCCTTCTTCGATTTTGTTGAAGTCTTTTCTTCAATTACAAATTCAAATTCATATTCACCATCGGGGAAGCTTTTCAGGCCATCGCAATTATCATCTTTTCCATCAGAGTTCCAAACTTTTTTCTTTTTCTTGTCAGCTGTTTTAGCATAAGAAGCTGCAGCGGCACCACCTCCCGCTCCTCCGGCTAAATTACCAACACTGGAAACTGCTGCTGAAATTATTGCTCCGCCTGGCAAAGCACCTCCAAGCAATGAAGCACCAGAAGCTAATGCTCCACCTGCAGCATGTAAGCCGGCATTTACTTTCTCACCAAAACCAACATACTCGTTTTGTGATAGTTGCTCAATCGTTTTTTCTTTTGTATTTACTCTAAATCCATTATCCGGGAATAAAACAATACATCCATCTTTGACTAATGTTATATTAATTCTGCCAGCATTTACTTTTTCACCAAAAGTTGCACCCTGAGTTTGTTTTGGAACAGGAACACTTAGCTGAACTATTTGACCTGACTCATTTTTTCGAACATCTTTTTTGTCAATTCCTCTTTCCTGTATGCTACCACCCTTAACTGTTCCATCCCAGCCTTTCCTTTCTACCATTTTTATTGGCACTTCAACTGAATTATTTTCGTTGTAGAAATAATTGCCAGCACTTAAAAATGCCGTCTCACAATTTAATGATTTAGCTATTTCTGCAGATAATTGGATATCAGTTTTTAGATTGAATTTCTTATTTTTCAATACTGCATCATCTTTTGTGTTTGTAAAAAGAAGCGCATTGATAGGTTTCGCATTTAGATCTTCCGTAATTTGAGGTATAAAAACATGACTTCCACCATTAGTAATTGCACCAATTTCATCGCATAACACAATATTTATAAAACAAACCCCCGATCCATATTCAATTTCATTACCCATTGCATCCAAAAATTGCATGCACAAATCGTAAACAACCGGACCACCATAGCCATACACTTGATTTGCCGGACCACCAGTATTATCATTGGGATTGTTTTCATTTTTATTTTGCAAGTTATGCGGAATTGTAATATAATGTTTTCCTACTGCAAAATTTGTGGAAATTTCTGAAATACCACTTTCATTCTCTTTCAAATTTTTTAGATTGTGAGGTATAGTAATATAGTGTTTTTCACTTTGAACATTTCCTTTTATTGACCCATCCCAACCCTTTCGTTGTTCCTGACCTTCTGTACTTGCTTTGACATTAACAGCATTCAACCCTTTTTTCCCAAAACGATATGTAAGCCCAACACCAAAACTTAAATATTTATCCGGGCCTACAGTTGTGGTGGTAATATTGGGAGCCGTAGAGATATTCTTATTAAACTGATCGGGAGATAATGGTGGAGCTAAACTAACTTTTGTCAAATCTTTATAACCCGTTGTAAATTCGGGTTGACCAGTTTGCATTGCATATTGTACATTAGCACTAACAGCCACATTTTCAGAGAACCAATAACTAAATACAACGCTCGGTTTTATAGTCAAAGCATTTTTTTTATAATCGGTAGAAGGTGAATAACTTGCAATTTTCTTTTGTGTTGAATTATTGACAACTGAAAAATCCGGGGCCTCATTGAATGTTACTCCTCCTTTTACTGACACTGTAATGGCTGCATACGGTCTGTTGTGTTTAACTACAATGCCAACGCTTGGAATAGGTTTTACAATTTTAAACGTATACGATGGTCCAAATGCCAATGATGTGCTTCTCCAACTACTGTTTGAACCGGAAACGGTGAGAAAATCAATACCTTTTAACGGAGCACTGTAAGCGTTGAAATCAAAATTAGGTTTAGTGCTAAATGTACCTGCATCCAAGCCCAAACCAAAATTACCCCAAGAATACTCCAACCCCAGATTTGGATTGAAACTGAAAGCTTTTGAAACGCCAGTAGACATAGATGTTCCACCATTTCCATTCAATGAAACACTAATCATTCCATTATCTCCAGATTTAACTATTTTGCCTTTGAGCTTACCCGCTTCAAGTGTAGCTGAACTAATAAGAAAACCAATAGTCAATACTAATAATGTGTTTGTTTTTTTCATGATTTTTTTTATTAAAATAAAATTTTATTCACAATAATTAGTATAAATATATTATTGTAATAATTACAACAATACTTCATTGGTATAGTTCAAATAGAAAATTGAACATTCAACAAGTTTCATTGATAAGTACCATCTGCATATGCACAAAAATGAGGCATTTAGATATTAACAATAATGTTCCCAACAAATTGGACTATAATGAACATAAGTTCATAACTATTCGTATCTTTGCAACATCAATTACACGTTCTCAAATTAGGAAACAAAAAAATATGCCTCGTCCCAAGCAAGACCGAAAAATATGTAACCCTCCTTTAATGCAGGGATTTAAACCTTATGGCATTCCACGCCGGTTACTAAGCCAGGTTTCATTGCAATTCGATGAGTACGAAGCCATCCGACTGCTCGATTATGAGGGAATGAATCAAGATCAGGCAGCAGTACAAATGAATGTTTCGCGCCCTACAATGACACGTATTTACGAAAAAGCCCGCAAAACCATTGCACAAGCGTTAGTGGAAGGTAAAATGATTGTTATCGAAGGTGGAAATGTGCAGTTCGAAAAACAATGGTATAGATGCAAAAGATGCTTCAAACTAATAGGAGGATTGGAAAATCATGTTCCGTGCAAAGACTGTAAAACTTGCTGTAACGACGAACTGACACCCATAAATAAAGGATAACAAATTATTTCAGATAAACAAAATTGCTAATTTATAACAACTCAATATGAACGATACTTTTAAAGCCAAAGCAGCCCAATGGGATAGCCCCGATAAAATAGCTATGACCAAAAAATTTCTGAGTGAAATGCTATTCAATGTAAACCCAATTTCGAGCTGGAAGGCAATGGAAATTGGAGCAGGAACCGGTTTGGTAGGGCTAAACGTGGAGCCATTAGTGGCTAAAGTGGTAATGGTAGACACTTCTGAATCAATGCTAGAAGTACTAAAGCAAAAGCTGAACAATGACAGTAAAGTAGAAGTATTACACGGCGAAGTATTTGATTATAAACAACAAGATATTGATTTTGTATTCTCCGCCATGGCATTTCATCATCTCCCCGATGTAGAAAAAGCAATAAACCATTTGGCAGCTATTACCAAATCAGGTGCATGGGTAGTTGTGGGAGATCTCGTTACAGAGGATGGTTCGTTTCATAATTTTGATCCAATGCCATATTGCGGATTTGACACAACAGTTTTATCCAAGCAGTTTGTCAAGGCTGGTTTTGATGTCAAATTGATTAAAATATACAATATAATAACCCGAGTAACTGAAGAAAAAACAACAAACTATGAACAATTTATGCTTATTGCCAAACGTTTATAGAAAAGGAGAAAATAAATATGAAAATTGCAGTACCTACAAAAGCAAACAACCAAATTGACGCCCATTTCGGACATTGCGAGTTTTACAAAATTTACACGGTTTCAGATAAAAATCAAATAATCTCCGAAGAAAGATTGGACTCTCCGCAGGGTTGTGGTTGCAAATCCAACATAGCAGATATATTTAAATCCATGGGAATAAAGATAATGTTAGCAGGCGGAATTGGCAATGGTGCTATCAACAACTTAAAAGCACGCGGCGTAGATGTGGTGCGCAATTGCGAAGGAGACGTAACAGAAATCGTTACAAAATATCTTGCCGGAGAAGTGAAAGACAGTGGTAGTAATTGTTCAGCGCATGAAGATGAACACGAGGATGGACATGTTTGTAGTCATAATTAATCATTGAAACATGTTTGATTTTCGCTTAAAAGTTTTTCATACTGTTGCCAAACGACTGAACTTTACGAAGGCAGCGGAGGAACTTTGCATCACTCAACCTGCTGTATCCAAACACATTCAAGAAATAGAAAGTTACTATAAAATCAGGCTTTTCGAACGCAACGGAAACAAAATTCACCTGACTAAAGCCGGCGGTGTACTTCTCCACTACTGCAACCAGATATTCGGATTGTATGGAAGTCTTGAGTTCGACCTGAACGCCCTGACCGAAACTTTCAAAGGAAAGCTACGCATTGGTGCCAGCACCACCATTGCACAATATGTGCTTCCGCCACTGTTAGCCGATTTTCATAAGCGGTACGAAGACATTCAGGTATCGCTCACTATCAGCAACACCGAACAAGTAGAACAGGCACTGAACAATAACAGTATTGATTTCGGAATTATTGAGGGACAGTCGAAAAATACGTTATTTAAATATACCGAATTTATCCACGACGAAATAGTACCGGTAGTGGCTTCCAGTCATACGCTGGCCGCGCAAAAGGAAATATCCATAGAACAGTTGCTATCCACTCCAATGCTGTTGCGCGAACCCGGATCGGGAACGTTAGAAGTGATTGCACATGCACTGAAACCACATAACATTAAATTATCGGATTTGACCTGCGAGATGCAACTGGGAAGTACCGAAAGTATCAAATCGTATTTACTCCACTCCAATTGCATGGCTTTTCTTTCCATTCACTCCATACTGGACGAGCTGGAAAATAACAAGTTAAGAATTGTGGATGTAAAAGACCTAAACCTGGATCGCACGTTCCACTTTATCCAACTCTATGGCGGAACGGAAGGACTCCCAGAGCTGTTTATAGAATATGCGCGCCACTATAATTTTAAGTAATCAGTCATAAAAAATAACTATCATATTTCTGTTCTATTTTCAATTAGCTTTGTATCGTAAAATAATACAACGAAAATGAGAAAGGAAATAGCAGTAAAAATCGGCTTTATAGTCATCGGAATTGGATGTTTAACTCCATTTATATCACCGCCCATTGCCTTGTTTCTGGGGTTGCTGTTTTCGCTCAGCGTTGGAGCACCGTTTGAGGCGTTCAACAAACAAGCATCAAAATACCTGTTACAACTATCGGTGGTAGGATTAGGATTCGGCATGAATTTGCTCGATTCCATAAAATCGGGTTCAGACGGTATGCTGTTTACCCTGTTCTCGGTAGTAAGCGTTTTGGTTATAGGCATAATGGTCGGAAAGTGGCTCAACATAGGGAAAGTCCCCTCCTATTTAATTGCATCCGGCACAGCAATTTGTGGTGGAAGTGCCATTGCAGCTGTGGGTCCCATTGCCAAAGCCAACGAGAGCGAAATGTCGGTTTCACTGGCAACTATTTTTGTACTGAATGCCATTGCACTGTTTCTGTTTCCGGTTTTAGGACATTGGCTGCATCTCACACAGCATCAATTTGGTTTGTGGGCTGCCATTGCAATACACGATACCAGTTCGGTGGTTGGCGCCGGAGCTACGTATGGCGAAGAAGCGCTGAAAGTGGCTACCACCGTAAAACTCACCCGGGCATTGTGGATTATTCCATTATCCGTTTTCACTTCGTTTTATTTTAAATCTAAAGGTCATAAAATTGTAATTCCATGGTTTATCCTGTTTTTTATAGTTGCCATGGTCATAAATACTTACTTGAATATCCCCAAAGCAATTACACACAGTATTGTATCGGTTTCCCGACAAAGCTTAACGCTGACTCTTTTCTTTATTGGAGCAGGATTGTCGAGATCAACCTTAAAGTCGGTTGGTCTAAAACCTCTTGTTTTGGGCGTTACTTTATGGTTTTTTATCGCCATTACTAGTTTATCATTTATCTATTTTCTGTATTGATTTCTTTTAGAAACAAGATATTAGAGCCAAGAAACAAGACAAATACTAAGTTTCATTACACTTATGAATAACAACGAATTAGAACGAAGAACAAAACTTGCCATTTCAAATTTCGAGCAAGGTTACAACTGTTCACAAGCTGTTTTTATGGCATATTCAGACATATATGGCATAGAACAGGAAACCGCAGCAAAATTAGCCACTTCATTTGGTGGCGGTATGGGACGGCTAAGAGAAATTTGCGGTGCAGTTTCGGGTATGTTCCTGGTATTAGGATTACAGTATCCATTTACTGATACAAAAGACAAGACCTCGAAAAACACCAATTACAAAGCTGTTCAGCGAACAGCAAACGAGTTCAAATCCATTATGGGTTCGTATATCTGCGCCGATTTATTAAAAACAAAACACGAACCACAAAATCCTGAATCGTTGGAACGAAATGAGGCTTATTATAAGTCAAGACCTTGTAGACGTTGTGTGAAAATTGCGGCTGAAATAGTAGGAAAAGAAGTACTTATCAGAGAATTATAAAGAAATTAATCTGGTAGACAAACTATAAATTAGTATTGAAAAATTAAACATAAATGGAGAGAATAAAGATATTTGTTGTAGGTTCGGGGAAGTTAGCAAATGCAATACTGACTTCTGATTTATCAGTTCAATCATGTGAAATTATAAAATGGAAGGCAGAATATGGAGCTTTAAACAAAAAAGCAATAATTGTACATGCCGGTTCGGGAAGACAGTTAAAGGAATGCTTTGAATTCTGCGAAAGAACCCAAAGCGTATTTATTGAACTTTCAACGGGATTAGAGACAGAAGAAATGAACCCTGATTTTCCACTTATTATTTGTCCTAATACTTCTATTTTAGTGTTGAAAACATTAAATATGATAAAAGCAAATGGCAAGCATTTTGAAAATTATGAAATATCCATCACTGAATCTCATCAGTCAACAAAAAAGACAGAACCAGGAACTGCTTTCGCATTTGCCAATTCATTAAAATTTCCACTCGACGAAATAGTTTCTATAAGACTCCCTGACATCCAAGAAAATACAGCTGGAATACCCAAAGAGTACTTAGATAAGCACGCCTATCATAAAATTGTAATTAAAGATGGGAATGACGAAGTCACAATAGAAACTAAGGTTTTAGGACATGATTCTTATGCAAAAGGCGTTAAATTAATCATTCAAGCAGTCTTAAAAAACAGCTTGGATAATAAAAAATATACGATTTTAGACTTAATTGATAATGGTATGCTGTAACCCAGAAACACAAATAGCAACTTTTCGGATAGCGAATCAATAGCTTTGCGTATAGCAGCATCCCGTTCTGTTTGTTCTAATTCCTGATGTGGATTTTTATCACTACTTTCTCTGTTGAATAAGTTCTGAATTAAATCACCGGTTATTTGTAGAAAAACTCGGTGTTTATTGCGCTTCAACTGATTAATAGCACTGATTACTGTAATCCTATAAAGCCAGGTCGAGAATTCTGAATTTCCCTGAAAACTCGCAAGAGATTGAAATGCACTCGTAAACACATCCTGCGTTAAATCTTCTGCATCTTCTTTGCCGTGAACAAATCCCATAGCCGTACGAAATACTATAGTCTGGTATTTCACAACTAACCATTCAAATTTAGAATGGTCACCGCTTAATATAGCTTGAATGATTTGTTGCTCCGACATGTTGTTTTAAACTCAATACTGTAAAGTTAGACACATATTTCTGGCTTTTCCTACGCATAAATAAATACTGACAATTATTCCTAAATAATTACTCTGAATCAACGAATTATGCTGTAAACAAACAGAAAAACATCTTCTTTCAGCTCTCGAAGTATAACCTTATTTTAATTTAAAATCACAAAAGAATAATAATCGCATTAAAATACAGATTTTTATGTTTTACATAAAATATATTGCATACATTTGCATATAATTAAATCTTAAAAATTATGTTTGAAACAAGTCATCTTCATCCTATGCTGGTGCATTTTCCTATTGCACTGGTTGCTTTTGGTTTTTTAGCCGATTTAGCATCTATGTTTGTAAAAAAAGAACTCTGTTTCTCAAAAATGAGTTTCTATCTTCTGATATTTGGTACGTTGGCTGCAATGGCTGCAGTACTTACTGGTGTTCTATTCACGTCCGATATGTCAGGGACAGCTGGTGCTGTGATGGATAAACATGAATTAAGTGCATTCGTCACACTGGGCTTATTGCTAATTGCCTCAACTTTCCGGATTCTTTTACTTCGTAAACCGGGAAACAACATTTTCAAATGGTTATCTTTTATTATTTATGCGTTTGCCGCTATTGCTGTAAGTGTCACTGGTTTTTTAGGTGGAACACTCGTTTACAATTACATGATGCCTTTATAAAATCAATATTAATCGTTTAAAACAAAAATGTTATGAAAAAAAGTTTATTGTTTATTGTGTCATTAGCTATATTAGCTTTTGTGGGCTGTCAGCCAAAACCTGTAAAAACCATTGAAAACCTGAAAGCAGGTATTAAGGGTGAAACAACAGCAAGTGCAAAATATAAAGCATTTGCAGAAAAAGCAAGAGCAGAAAAATTAGACACTATTGCCAAATTATTTGATGCAGCTTCAAAATCAGAATCGATTCACGCAGCTAATCATACAAAAGCATTGGAGTCGTTAGGCGAAAAAATGGAAGTATTTACTCCTGAATTTGAAGTCAAAACAACTGCCGAGAACCTACAGGCAGCTATTGACGGCGAAACTTATGAAGTAACAACCATGTATCCTGACTTCATTGCTACGGCTAAAACTGAGAAAGTTGAAAAGGCCGTAAAATCATTCACATGGGCAATCGACACAGAAAAAAAACATGCTGAATTTTACAAAAAAGCATTGGAAGCATTGAAACTACATAAACAAAGTACTCTGTCTTATGATTATGTAGTTTGTCCTGTTTGTGGCAATACATACGAAAAAGCAACCATGGACAAAAATTGTGCTTTCTGCAATACTAGTAGTGAAAAATTCATTGCAATTTAAATTTTACAGAATCCTGACTTCTGATTAACAGAAAAAAAGCAACAGAGAAATTAAGAAATTCTCTGTTGCTTTCTATTATGTTCACAAAATCATCTCATTACAGATTAAACCTTATACTTCAAACTTCCATTAGGGCAGGCCGCTACACATTTCAAACATTTTGAACAAGAATAGCTGTCACCCGATTTTTGTTTGTCAGGTTTGTAAAGACTAAATTTTGCAGGTTCAAGCGTGGAAATGTAACACTCCTTATCACATTTCCCACACTTGATGCAAGAGTCGGTATTTATTTTGATTTTGAATAGCGACCATTTGTTTAAGAAACCTGAGACCCAAGCTATCGGGCAGCCCATTTTGTGGTATTGGTACATGCTTGCAAATTGCGAACTGCCACCCATCATCATTTCCATAAAAAAGCCTATCGGGCACATCCAGCGACAAAAAACCTTACCAAAAATTACGCCTGTTCCAATGCCGAACAAAACGATATACCAAATGGATATATTAAAATGAACTTTGGTGAAATAGGTCAAAGCTCCCAAAATGGCAAGAATGATAATTCGTTTTGAAACAATAAATTTGGTTGTTTTTTTCATCTTTAATTGCTCAACTTATTTATTCAACAAAACGTCAGCTATTACTTTCTTGAAAGAATCCTTAGGCATAGCACCTTGCGCCATTTGCGGAGCACCAACCATTGGGCAAAAAAGGATAGATGGAATACTGCGGATTCCAAATGCTCCAGCCAGTTCCTGTTCTGCTTCTGTATCTACTTTGTAAATGTAAATCTGACCATCATACTCTTTGGCCAAATCGTCCAAAATTGGAGCAATGGTTTTACATGGACCGCACCATGCAGCATAAAAATCTATTATACAAGGTTTGTCACCCAGGTATTTCCACTCTGTCGGATTAGATTCATAATCTGCTACTTTCGACAAAAATTCAGTCTTAGTTAAAAATATTGTTTTCATTCTTTTTTCGATTTATATAGTTATGGAATTGAAAATATTTAATGAGATATTAAAAGGAATAGTCAGACTTGTAACTACTTGATACTATTGTAAAAGCTTATTTTTTCAACAAAACATCAGCTATCATTTTCTTGAAATCTTCTTTTTGCATAGCGCCTTGCGATACCTGTGGAGCACCATTCATTGGACAAAAGAAAATGGTTGGTATACTCTGAATACCGTATGCAGCAGCTATTTCTTGTTCTGCATCCACATCTATTTTGTAAATATAAATCTGACCATCATATTCTTTGGCCAAATCGTCCAGAATTGGCGCAACCATTTTACATGGACCACACCAAGTAGCATAAAAGTCAATAATACAAGGTTTATCGCCCAAATACTTCCAGTCTTTTGTATTTGCTTCGAAGTTGGCTACTTTTGATAAAAATTCAGCTTTGGTAAGATGAATTGGTACCATTTTATTTTCCGTTTGGCTTTGCTCTTTGTTTTCAGTTTGATTTTCCTTACTCTTTCCGGCACAAGCTGTGAGTAAGCTAATAAGCATAATGCTTGCAAAAATTAGTTTCTTCATTTTTGTTGATTTATTTTAGTTTGATAATATCGTTTTTCTTTACATTCCCGGTATTCGTGGAAATTTGCCGAGTTTAGTTAGTTTAGCATATGTTCCCCAAACTTGTTTTACCCAATGTCCAAAAACAGGCATCGGAATCATAATCTGCTTTTTATCGTTACGAAAAACAAATGCGGCACCATTACCCATATCCATGATACAAAGGATATTAAGATGCTCTTGATAACATTTGAAGTTTGTAGTTCCTTTTTCAATTTGCAAGATATTATGAGCCGCATTTCGTCCCATTACCTCAGCAATGTGACCTTGACGTGCAGTCCATTCTGGCCCTTCATACGCAGCGGCATCACCAATTGCAAATACATTCTGAAACTCGTTCACTTGGTTGAAATTATTTATTTTCACAAAACCGGCTTCTGAGAGTGGCAAGTCAGAATCTGTCAGAATGGTTGAACCCTTTGCACCAGCAATAAACATAATCAAATCTGCCTCAAGTTTCGATTCATCTTCGAAAACTACTCCATCTTCTACAAACTCAGTAATTTTCTTACCAAAACGTTTTTGAATATTTTGCTTCGCAAACAGGCTTTGAATAGCTTTCATGGCATTCTTTCCCATTCTTGCACCTGGCTGCTCCATCGGTGCAAACATAGTTAACTCGAAATTGTCACGCAGCCCTTTTTTCTTCAGGTAATGGTGAATATTGAATATCAATTCAAAAGCAGGACCACCACGTACAGCCGATTTATCTTTGGGGTTTCCACCAAAACCGATAGCTATTTTTCCTTTTCTTTTTTCAATCAATGCGTCCAGTCTGTTGCGCAATTCCAGTGTTTGTTCCGGCTTTCCACATATCGTCAGTGTGTTGTTTATACCTTTATGCTGCATTTTATCCGCACCAAAAGCAACTACCAGATAATCATAACTAAGAACCTGACTTTCACAAATCACCTGATTATTCGAAGCTTGAATCCTTGCAACCTTATCAATAACTAAATTGAACAAATACTTCTTTTGAATTTTGACTAGAGGAACCTTGACATCTTCAAATTTATTTGTTCGTACCGGTATCCAAATTGAAATTGGGTACATAAACAAATAATCACGGTCTGAAACCAGTGTGACTTCAAATTGCTTACTTTTTTGCAGTTCAATAGCAGTTTGCACGCCGGCAAAACCACCTCCAAGAATTAACACCTTTTTCATAGGACACAAATCTGTTAGTTGTAACTAATTAAATAGTAACTGACTGGATTTCTTTCAATAAAAAATCCTTTTGTTTTATTCCCACAAAACGCTTTACTTCTTTCCCGTTTTTGAAAAGGATAAGCGTTGGAATACTGCGTACATTAAACTGTTGTGCCATTGACTGGTATTGCTCAATGTTCAGTTTACCAACATGAGAGTTTCCGGTCAATTCACCGGCCACATCGTTTAGTACCGGAGCCATCATTTTGCATGGTGCGCACCATTCTGCCCAAAAATCAACCAACACAACCTTGTTTTTGGTTTGCTGTTGAAAATTTTTATCGGTCAACGTCAAAATGCTGGCATGATCTGCTACCTTGGGAAGATTCTTCATTTTAATACGTGCATATACGTTTAAAATCAAAAATCCCAGAATGATACTGCCGATGATAATTAAAGCTGTTTGCATTTGTATTGTGAATTATAAATTCTCAATTATAAATTCTTTATATGGATTGTGTTTATGCTCCCGGTCTTTCACCACCAACGTGGTAGTTGGAACCTTCGATTTCATATTGAACATAATATCATGTCCAACACAAAGTCCAAAGGAAATATTCAAATCAGTCTCGTTCTGAGCCAAAAAATCTGCCTGACCCGCCGGATTGCAGGATGTACCTTTTACCGTTTCGTCGTTCAAAAGTTCTGAACCTTTGATTTTTGCATATTTACAATCCACGGTATATACTTCAAACTTATCCGAAAGGCGCTCCTTCAAATTCAGGGCTTCTCGTGTCATGCTTACACAATGAGCAATCCCAATGCGTTTCACACCAGAGTTTTCAGCAAACTTTTTCAACTCTTCTACCCGGTTTTTACCCATAAGTAATGAGTCTTCAGCAGCACGCATGAGTTTCAGGTCGTTTTCGGAATAGAGCTCTTTTTGATTTTCCATTTGTTCTTGTATTGTAACTTTTCCAAAGTTTTAAACTTTGGAAAAGTTTGATACCTTATTTTTCGTAAGCAAAATTATTTGCAGCCCAACCAGGGAAACCGTCCATCATTTGATATACGTTCTTGAATCCTTTCTGCATCATATAATCTACTGCCATTCCACTACGATGGTTAGTGCGACAATAAACCAAATAAGTAGTTTTTGGATTAAGCTTATCCAATTTAGAATATGCATCCGACTCACGTATATCAATGTTTTGTGCACCTTTTAAATGTCCCATAGCAAACTCTTCAGCAGTTCTAACATCAATAACCACTATGGCTTTGTTCTTTTTCAACACTTCCTTAATTTCAGGAGAGCTAAGCTGTGTTCTTTGAGCTGACACATTGGAGAAAGAAGCCAACATTAACATCAACACTGGCACTAAAAATTTCATTTTCATAATAATACTCTTCTTTAATGGTGAATTTATTTCTTTTTACCCCAAGTATTAATCCCCAAAGGCCAATATAATGGGCAAAAGCCAATTAATGCTGTCAAAACAAATACTCCGGCCAAACCAAGTAGCACGATAGCTAACGTTCCAGTGACTAGATTTGAAAAATACAATCCAATAAAAACTAAAGCAACCACAATACGGATTACTCTGTCAATAATTCCTACGTTTGTTTTCATATTTTTTATTTTTAAAATTGTTGTTTATTTATAAAGAAATGTTCTAATCTAAGCCCCTTTAGAGGTTTGGGGTTCTTATAATTCCTTCGAAATGGTTATTGCTGCAATGGTTCCATCAGCTACAGCCGTTGTAATCTGGCGGTATTTTTTGCTAATAATATCCCCAACAGCAAATACGTCTGGAAGATTTGTTTTCCTATCTTCGTCGGTAATAATGTAGCCCCAGTTATTCATTTCCGGTAGATGATTGCCCAACACCTCCACATTCGATTTAAAACCGATAAATACAAATACACCGTCCGATTCAAGTTCTTTTACCTCTTTGGTTTTCAGGTCTTCAATAGTTGTTATCATCGTGTTTCCACGTTTCTCAAAACTACGAGGCTCGTGTTCATACATTACGGTTATTTTTTCATTGGCTTGTAGTTGTTCAATTGCAGTTTGGTTGGCAGTAAGCTTCTCAAACTGGTGAATCATAGTCACTTTGCTGGCAAATTTAGTGATAAACAATGCTTCTTCAACCGCCGAATTTCCACCACCAATAACCGTTACTTCTTTATCTACAAAATACTTCGCATCACAAGTGGCACAATACGAAATTCCTTTGCCTTTGTATTCTTTTTCACCCGGAGCATTCATTGTATTGGGAGTAGTTCCGGTTCCGATAATGATTTTCTTGGCTTTGATAGTTTCAAGTTGGTCAATCACAATCTCTTTTTTCAACAAATCCACTGAAGTTATGTCTACCGCCACTTTAAAATCAATTCCGGTGTGTTTAGCTTGTTCGCTCATATAGTGTGCCAACATATAACCAGGTTGTGGTTGTTCAAAACCCGGATAGTTGGAAACCTGATGCGTAATGCCCATGTATCCACCCGGAAGTGCGGGATCAATCAACACAGTTTTGATTTTAGCTTGTCCAAGGTAAATTCCAGCTGTCAATCCGGCAGGACCACCACCCAAAATAGCCACATCGTATTCCGAAACAATTGGTTTTTGATTGGCTTTAATTGCTTTCACTTCTTCTGCAGTCAACATTTGGTCCAAACGTTCTACGATTTCCGACTTTTTGATGCCACCGCTGATAGTGTCCAGAATCTGTTTCCCATTTTCGAAAAACAACAAAGTCGGCGAAGAACTCACACCCAATTCGGTTGCCAGCTCACGATTTCCCTGACGGAAAATCTTCAAAAACTTAATTTTCTGACCATACAATTCAGCCATTGCATCAAATTTTGGTGCCAGTGCTTCGCAAGGCGGACATTCAGTTGAATAAAAATCAACAACAACTTTTCCGCCATTCAGTACTTCTTTTTCAAAATCGACTGCATTAATCTCTTTCATAATCCTATATTTATATGTTTTTGATATATGTTCATTTATTCATATATGATGCATATTTAAAGGACAGATTGCGACCTGTCCCTACTCACTCACATATCAACGATTTAAATAATACGCTGCTCCTAACGACAATAATTCCTTTACTGGTCGGCAATCAGGAGAATTCGGATGTCCGTTCTTATTTTTGGCAACCGAAGCACAACCGCCACCGCATGCCAAAGAAACATCACAGGTTTTACATTTTTCTATCGTTGTAATATCGCGGTTTTGCCAGCTTTCAATGGCTATATCGTTTTTGGTAACTTCAGGATAGAATGTTCCCAACTCATCACCTTTATTACCAACTGTAGCCGTACAGGAATAAATTGTTCCAGTAAAGTCAAATGCCCACTCGGTTTTACAAGCCGGACACGAATCGAATAATGCCATTGGCAATTCTTCGTGTTCGGAAATATATTTAGCAATAGAAAATGCCGGTTTGTAGAATTCGGCGATATACGGATGAACTTTCAACAATTCATATAAATGTTGGTACAAAGTTGCACGGTCAAATAGTTTTTCGGGCGTACTGTTGCAGAAATGTAGTTCATAGTTACGTCCTATTTGAGTTTTAAATAGCGGAGATGAAGTCCAACCCTTATCAATGGCAAAACGAGAAAGTCCGGCCAGATTTTCAATATTTTCCTTATCAATCACCATGCGGAGGTTAATGTTGATTCCGGCAGCCAGACAAGCATCAATCCCTTCCACAATGCGGTCGAACGTAGGTTGTTTCCCTTTCAAGTAACGGCGACCGTCATGCACTTCTTGTGTTCCATCCAGCGTTACCTGGACTTCACGTATGCTTGCCGTTTTCAGCAAATCAACATAACTTGCCAGCGTATAACCATTTGTTACAAAAGCTAAATCCAGTTTGGCTTCGTTGGCTTTGGAAATAAAATAAGTCAACATATTACGCTGATTTTCGCCGGGCAAAAGCGGCTCGCCTCCAAAAACTGTAATGTATTTCCGTCGTCCGGCAAATTCAGTATTGATATAACTAAAAAACGCATCAACTACCTCATTGTTTACTGCCTTTTGAACCGGATTATACCCTTCCTGATAGCAGTACGAACAAGCAAAGTTGCAAGAATAACTAGGCACAAAAAACAACTGGATTTCATCTTCTTCACGTTTCTCGGTAAAGTCAAGATAAGCCAACTTAAAAACCCGTTTTTCCTTTGCTTCGTCGATCAAATAGCCTTTCTGTGTAAACTCACCACTCGGATCGAGTTTATTTTTCAGCATCTTCACTTCATTGGCACTGATAATATCAGCCGATTTACTCAACGGATTAACAATGAAGAATTCTTCAGAGTCAGCAATTAGAACGATTATATTATTTTTGGATATTGACATAACCCTTGACCCCTAAAGGGGGAATTAAATTTAGTACTGTAATACTTAAAAAAAATACCCTAACCCGTAAAGACAAATACTATTCCCCTTTAGGGGTTAGGGGTTGTTTTCATAACTTAGTCGTGACAACCAGCTACGATAATCGAAACTTTAGCACAACATTGAGCTACTTTCGATTCGGTGTTGTTGCTAGAACAACATTTTTTTTTCACAACGCTTTTCATAAATAATTTATTTTAGTTAGTGAATATGACCCCCAACTCCATAAAGGAGGCAGAAAGTTCCCCTTTAGGAGTTAGTGGTTTTTCTTTTATTTCTTTCCAGAGATGGTAAAACTTGCAACTTCGGCTTGTCCTTTGGCATAAGGTTCCGATTCTTCAAAAATCTTTATGTCCTTAAAACCTGCATCTTCCAACATTGACAGGTATTCAGCCCGCGTAACGGAACCCGCCCAACATTCAGCCACTGCTGCCGGATCGTTCCGGTATTCATCAGCAATTGGTTGTGTGGCATAAATATCACTGACTACAAAACGTCCGCCCGATTTCAAAATACGATAGACTTCGCTCCACACAGCCAGTTTATCCGAAGCATGATTGATAGTACAATTAGATATAACCAAATTTACACTATCACTTTTCAATGGCAAATTCTCCAGCTCTGCTTTTTGTATTTTTGCATTCAGCACTTCGAATTTTTCCAAATTAGCATTGGCTTTGGCAATCATTCCTTCTGAAATATCAATACCGTAAACAAAACCGTCCTTTCCTACTTCTTCGGCCAAACGAATTACATCGTTTCCCCGTCCACTGCCCAGGTCAACACAAACTTCTCCAGATTGAGGATTAGCATGATTAATTGCACCACCACAAGATAAACAGCAGCTGGTTTCGCTCAGACTGGTATAACGTTCATTTATTGCTTCAGTAATCATTTTGTAGATTTTTTAAATTTAACTCAACTTTCGATTTAAACTCATCCAACTTCCACCATTGTAAACATTAGTGTAACCGCGTGATTTTAGTCCACTCTGAGCCGCGCCACTACGAGAACCTGAAGCACAGCAAGTAATAATTACCTGATTTTTATTTTTAAGCTTTCCTAAATTAGCATCAATTTTGTCCAGTGGTATATTTACTGAACCCCTGATATGACCACCGGCATATTCTCCTTTAGTACGAACATCCATAACGATTGCACCTTCGCGAACCAAGGCTGCAAAATCTACTGCAGGTCCAATTCCCAATAATTTCTTTAGCGTTTCTAACATATTTTTTTGAATTACTTTTGTTTGACTCTGCAAAGATATAAATAGTATTTTAAATTACAATAGCATCACCAATAAATTATTTTAATATCACCATTAAATGGTATTAATTTTCAATTAGATTCTTTATTTCAACACATATAAATTAAATAAAACTTGCCATTTGGCTGCGTAGACACCCTCAGAACAAGCTAATAATGAGTATAATGTGATATTCATCACATTATAAAAAATACGCGTCCAACTATGCAACATTATCAAAAACAATACAATATTTTTGTAAAAGCTTCTTTTTTGTAATCATTTGAACAATATAATGAATAAGCTTAGTATTCAAAAATCCAGAATCGATACTTAAAATCAATACATATGGCTAAAGTTCTTATTTTAGGAGCCGGCATCTCTGGGCATACTGCCGCTTTAATTGCAAAGAAAAAATTGGGAAAGAATCATGAAGTGGAAGTGATTAGCCCTAACAGTAATTATCAATGGGTTCCTTCAAACATTTGGGTAGGAATGGGATTAATGACACCGGAGCAAGTGAAATTTGAACTAGCCCCCGTCTACAAGAGAGCTGGCATTAAGTACAAACAAGCCTTAGCCATATCACTACATCCCAATGGAAACAACTCTACCGATAAAGGTTTTGTGACCATTAAATACGTCACTGGTGAGCTGAAAGATAAAGAAGAGAATGTGGAATATGACTATCTGATTAATGCCACCGGTCCAAAACTCAATTTTGCAGCTACAGAAGGACTCGGACCCGACAAATTCAGTTCTTCGGTATGTACTTATCAGCATGCAACCCACGCCTGGGAAAATCTACAAAAATGTTTCAAGAAAATGGAGGCCGGTGAAAAACAACGGATTCTGATAGGAACTGGACATCCGTTGGCAACTTGTCAGGGTGCTGCATTTGAATATTCGCTGAATATTGCTTTTGAAATAAATAAGCGAAATTTAAATCGCATGGCCGAATTAACCTGGATTTCCAACGAATACGAATTAGGCGATTTTGGTATGGGTGGTGCTTATGTGAAACGTGGCGGGTATATTACCCCTACAAAGATATTTGCTGAATCCATTTTCAAAGAATATAACATCAAATGGATTGTGGGCGCAGGAGTTAGCAAGGTTGAAGAAGGACTAGTGCATTATGAAACACTCGACGGAGAATACCACACCAAAGAGTTTGATTTCGCCATGCTCATTCCAAGCTTTGCCGGAGCTGGCATGAAAGCCTATAACAAACTGGAGGAAGATATTACTTCCGACATTTTTGTGCCAAATGGCATGATGAAAGTTGATGCCGATTATACTCCAAAGGCTTATGAAGAATGGGATGCTGCAGATTGGCCTCAAATATACAAGTCACCCTTATACGACAACATTTATGCTGCCGGAATCGCCTTTGCTCCGCCACATGCCATGTCTAAACCAATGAAAAGCAAAAATGGGACTCAAATAAATCCTACACCACCTCGTACCGGAATGCCTTCAGGGGTAATTGGACGAATTGTGGCTGAAAACATTGTCGATAAAATCAAAACAGGCACCACTGAACATAAACACAAAGCTTCCATGTCAAAAATGGGCGCAGCATGTATTGTGTCAGCAGGGTATGGGGTTAGGCATGGTCAGGCAGCCGTTATGACCGTTTACCCAATAGTTCCGGACTGGAAAAAATATCCCAAATGGGGTCGTGATATCGGTTATACTGTTGGAGAAATAGGTTTGGCCGGGCATTGGATGAAATTATTTATGCATTATATGTTTCTATATAAAGCAAAAGCACTTCCATTTTGGTGGGTTATTCCTGAATAAAATTCGCTAGTCTAAAACAAATTAAATTAAAAATCATGAAAACAGAAATAGATAAAACAGTACCTTACAGCGATATGTCTTTTGCAACTGAACCAACACGTTGGACAAAGTTCTGGAGAACATCATTCATTCTTCAACTAATACGCTTTTTTGTTCTCAACCTCAAAATCATGCGCATCGTTGTTGGAGGGCACACATAATCAATACAATTACCACTCACTATTATAGTAAAAAAAGAGAGCGACTTTTAATAGACGCTCTCTTTTTGTTTCAACAGACTGATTATCAACGAGCCAAATTTCAAATTTGCAGGCTATTGAATCTTCTTTTTAAATGCTTCCAATCCACTATCTAAATACTTAGTGAAAGATATGGGATCGTAGTCAGCTCCCTGCGGTTGAACTAACAAGTCGCCTTTCGTATCAAGCAACACATAAAATGGTTGCGAGTTGGCATTGAAGCGTGAAGCTTGCAAGTCGCTCCATCTATTACCGATGGTCTGTATTTTCTTTCCACTGTATTTCGATACGGTTTGTTCGGCGGCAGCCAAATCGGTTTTATCGTCCACATAAAGCTGAATCACTACATAGTAGTTAGACAAACGCAAAAGCACTTCTTTATCGGGCCAAACAGAAGCTTCCATCTTTCTACAGTTCACACAGGCATGACCTGTAAAATCGATAAACACAGGCTTATTTACTTTTTGGGCATAAGCCAACCCTTCATCATAATCAAAGAAAGCATCCAGCCCCAATGGTGAATGGAAAATTTCGCCGTATTTATGATTGCCTGAATTATGAGCAACTGCAGGTGCACTATTGGCCGACAGAACAAAGTCCTGCGTGCTCATTGGAGGTAGGAATGCGGAAATGGATTTAAGCGGCGCACCCCAAAGTCCGGGAATCATATATACGGTGAATGACAATGTTATTATTGCCAAAATTAATCGCGGAGTAGAAACGTGTTTCACTTCGCTATCGTTCGGCAATTTGAGTTTCCCAAACAAATAAAATCCCATAAGAGCCGAAATTACAATCCACAACGAAAGGAATATTTCGCGGTCGAACCAATTCCAGTGGTATGCCAAATCAACATTAGAAAGAAACTTGAACGAAAAAGCCAGTTCCAAAAAACCCAGCACCACTTTTACGCTATTCAACCATCCACCCGATTTGGGCATGGCTTTCATCCAAGCTGGAAACATAGCAAACAACACAAACGGAATAGCCAATGCCAGTGCAAAACTAAACATTCCTATAGCTGGTCCGAGTAATTGACCCATGGTGGCTGCCTGCACTAACAATGTACCAACAATTGGCCCTGTACAAGAGAATGAAACAAGTGTTAGTGTACCGGCCATAAAAAACAAGCCACCCAAACCACCTTTATCCGATTTACTATCCATCTTATTCACCCACGACGAAGGTAACACCAACTCAAAAGCTCCAAGAAACGACAATGCAAATGCAACTAACAGCAAGAAAAAGAAGAAATTAAAAATACCGTTGGTAGAAAGTATGTTCAATGCATCTGCACCAAAGATAATTGTAATGAGTAACCCTAGCACCACATAGATTACCACTATAGACAAACCATAAATTAATGCATTACGCACTCCCTTACGTTTTGTGACTTCTTTCTTCGTAAAATAACTAACCGTCATAGGTACCATAGGGAAAATACAAGGCATCAGAAATGCTGCAAAACCGCCTAAAAGTCCCAATAAAAATATAGTCCACAACGATTGTTTGCCGGCAGTGGTTGTAGAAACAGCAAGTGCTGCTGTTTTTACAGAAGTAGATGAATCTTTTGCAACAGTTTGTGCCGGGATTACGGCAGTTTTAGCGGTATCGACAGCAGATGCTACAGTAGCAGAAGGTGCGACGGTAGCCGCATTAGCCGCAACCTTTGTACCTTTTAGGTCAAATGAAAAGTCGATATCCTCAGGAGGCAGACATTGACTGTCGTCGCACGCCATAAAAGTGAGCGTCCCTTTAATGCTTGTAGCTGGCACTTTAAGCTTTACCTTTTGTGTAAACGTTGCTTTCTTTTCAAAAAAAGCAACGTCCATACCAAAGGATTTTTCAAAAACTTTATGGGGTTTTGGTGATTCACTAACTTTACCAACCAGCTCATAATCGGCCATTGGTTTAAATTTGAATGTTGTAGGCACCGGTCCACCTTCACCAATAAATTGGGAGTACAAATGCCAGTTGTTATCAATACTTGCAGTTAGCACAAGTTCAAATTCATTTTCTGAAATCTGTTTATTTGAAAAGCCCCAGGCTACAGGTTTCTGTATCTCAGCCGACAAACCGAGTACGCAACATAAGAGCAGAAAAGATAGAACTACTTTTTTTGTCATAATGAATAGCTAATATTTTGTTTTTTAGTCTCCTTTTTTAGTCATGAGATCTAACACCATACGGTCAGTTTCGTTCATTGCTTCCGACCCAATTTTAGTAAAATTAAGAATAGTCTTGTGAACATCCTCGCCGGTTGCTCCGTCAATAGAAGTCACACCATTTTGTCATCTATCACCATCAAGGCTTTATAACTTTAGTCCGTTTGAATCTTTATGCAAAGATACTACAAATTTATATCTGAATTGAAAACTTCATATTTCTATTTTGAACGAAAGTTATCACAATGGCTAGTGATTAAACAACTATCCCAAAAGGAGGTGGATTTTTAAGCTATATTGACGTGAGTTCGATATAAGAAAGTCAGCTGAAGAGTTACAGAAATTTTCTATTTAAATGATGAATTTTCTAAGAAACTTAATAATGAAAACATAAACAGACCGATTTATTAAAACCAGTCTGTTGTATCAATGGCTTTCGCCGGAACTAAAATCTATTTCTTTTTAATCAACACTTTCCAATAATCCTGCACCTGAGTTAGAGAAACAATTTCGTGTCCTTCGTTTCGTACCGAACCGGGCACGTTTTGTATCGGTTGTCCATCGTCTAACCAAACTTCCAGCAAGCTTCCGGCTGTAAGTGCTGATAGTTCAATTTTGGTTTTTACGAAATTCATTGGGCAAGCTACACCACGGAAATCTTTTATTCTTACTGCATCGTTATCTATTATTTCAACAAGTTTCGGGACTTCAATGGACTTCGCTTCGTTTTTAAATTGTAACGAATCGTCCATGCCTTCGTACAACCTGATAACAGTTTCGGCAAGGTCAATCACCTCTTCCTTCTGCGAAATAAAGTCGGTATTTGCATTGGCTTTGGCTTTTTCAACAAGGGGTTTAAATGAGTCATTTACTAAACCTTCGTTGATAAACTTATTAACAAACAAGTCGAATGCCTCGGAAGAAGTCTTAGGTTCAGCACCTTTTGTCACCAACAACATGCGCGATGATGAGAAAATAATGTCGTACAATATTCGATTGACTTTCAGCGCATCAATTTCAGTTTGCAGTGCAGCAAAACCGTGTTTGATAAAGTTCAAATCCACATCAATCATGTCGAATAATCCGGCAGAACATTCGGCAGGTCCTTTGTTGGCTACCGAGAAAAGCTCTTCACTTCCCCAGTCGTAATAATAGTTTTTATCTTCGTCGAAGCCAGGAACATCCTTGTAATTTTCAAGCACAGCTTTAATATTTCCATGACCAACAGCGTCCAGATAATCTCTGAATGATGTATAAAAAGACTTAACCGGAATATAATCGGCTAAAATAGCTTCGGTAAATGCAGGCAAATCGCGTGCACTTACAGTCCCTAAGTTGATACCCAATTTTGGTTTATCCCCTTTGGAAGCTCCGGCATACACATTGTAGGCAGCATACATACGCTCGTTACGACCCACACGTCCCTGAAATCCAAGGTCGGACCAGATTTGTTGAGCGCAAGAGTTCGGGCAACCGGAAATATTGATTTGCAAATTGCCCACTTCGTCAAGGTTCAGTTTGCTTTTGCTTAGTTTGTTCCGCAATGCCACCGAAGCACCTTTTGAATAGCAAATCCCCAAACGACAAGTATCGGCACCCGTACACGAAACGATATTGTTTATCACGCCGGGCAGATTGGTGTTTATGTTCAACTCGTTAAGCAACTGATACAAGTTGCCAAAATACTTTTCAGGGATATTGCGAACTTGCAATTGTTGACGAGCCGTGAAGCGCAACACATCGTTGCCAAATTCGGCAGCAAATTCAGCGATTTTCAACAAAGTCTCACTGTCGGTATTTCCATTTACAAAAGGAATAATGGCAGCGAAAAGTCCTTCTTGCTTTTGAGCCGTTACGTTGCGCCTTTTCCATGTGTTGAATGCTTCTGAGTCTAACACAATGCCTTCAAACGAAGGAGTTTTGTATTCGAAATTCAACGCTCCCGGTGTGTAAACAAAGTTCTCGTTTGCTTTTATTTCGTTGTAATAATTGAAAAACAACTCTTTGGTTTTCTCAGCACCTTCTTTATAGAAAATGTATCGAATACGGGCTTTGTGTTTGTTCTTACGGTTACCGTGGTTGTTGAAAAAACGTTTGGCAGCAATGGCTATATTGAACAATTCCTCTTCGGGAGCAAAGTCGAACAATTCCCAACCCAAGGTAGGATTAGAAGCTACCGAGCCACCCAGATACACTTTAAAACCTCGTTTACCATCTTTAATGGTGGCAATAAATCCCAGGTCGTTGATGACAGCAAAATCGGCATTGGCTTCGCTGGTTGAGAATGCAATTTTGAGTTTGCGTGGCAAGGTAAACGAATCGGATTCCGCTATCAGTCGCGTGGTCAAATCAACGGCATAAGACAATACGTCAAACACTTCGGTGGTGCTGATACCGCTATTTACATCCACCAAAAAGTTGCGAACTGTATTACCGCCACCACCTTTCGACGACAATTCAACGGTTTGTAGTTCCGGCAAAATGGTTTTTACCTGATCGATAGAAATATGATGAATCTGAATTTCCTGACGAGTAGTAATATGCAACAGTGTTGACTCATGACTTTGAGCTGTAAGTGCTACTTGTTTGAGTTGTTCAGGACTGATATATCCGCCGGTACAGCGCACACGAACCATATAGGTGCCGTCTTTGCGTTGCTCGTAGATGCCCATTGGCACACGGTTTCCTTTGAACTTTACAGGTTCAATTTTACCTTGTTTGTAGTCGTCAATCAGTGTTCCGAAATATGCAATGTCTTCGGTGAGAGTAGTTGGTAATTTGTACATTATATGTGGACTTTATTTAAGAGTCAAAAGAATTGTAAATTATAAGTAATGAATTAGCTAAACGCTCCTTCAAGGTATTTCCGAGTTAATTCCTGCTTCGGATTGTTGAAAATCTCATCGGCAGGACCAGCTTCAATTACTTCGCCAAGATACATAAAAATAACATGGTCGGCAATGCGTAGGGCTTGTCGCAAGGTATGCGTTACTAAAATGATGGCATAGTCTTGTTTCAATTCCACAAAAAGCTCTTCGATGTGCTTGCTCGAAATAGGGTCAAGCGCCGAAGTAGCCTCGTCGGCAAGGATAAATTCAGGCTCAACGGCCAAACCGCGTGCCAGACACAAACGTTGTTGCTGACCGATAGAAAGCTTTGAAGCCGGAGCATTCAAGCGGCTCTTCACCTCTTCCCAAAGTCCTACAGCTTTCAGTTGTTTCTCCACTATTTCGCTCAGTTTCTTGCGATTGCGTTCACCGTGCATTTTACAACCAAAAGCAATATTATCGTAGATGGACATTGGCAGCGGACAAGGACGTTGCGACAGTAATCCCATTTTTTTACGAATTTCAGTAATCTCAGTTTTTGGATCAAAAATATTCAGTCCATCCACCCAAATGCTTCCGTCGTATTTTAGACCTTCTACATCATCAATCAACCGATTGAAAGTTTTCAGCAAAGTTGATTTTCCGCAACCCGAAGGTCCGATAATACAAGTTATTTTTTTATCAGGGATTTCCAGATTCACATTTTTGAGAATATGGGACTTATTAATATGGATGTTTAAGTCACTTACTTTTAAATATGATTTTCTACTTTCATTATCCTTTGCACTTTCTAAATCATTATTCAAAAAAGAATAATCTTCAGCCCAACTGGCGCGGGTAGGGTTTTGATATGGGGATGACTTCATTATATTTTATATTTAGAAAAGTAGTTAGTAATTAATCGTCCGAGAATGCTTATGATAAGCACAATAAAAATCAAAATCAACGCTGCCGAATAAGCTCTGTCCTGCACATCGGCATTCGGGCTGCTCAATTGGAAAAATACCGATAACGGCAAGGTGGCAGCCGGTTGACTAAGCGAAGTAGGAATGCTGTCGGTAAATCCGGCGGTAAACATTACGCCCGCTGCATCACCTATAGCACGACCCACCGAAAGTAAGCAGGCAGTGGCAATACCCGGCGCAATTTGTCTCAATACAACCGTTATGGTTTCCAGTTTAGTTGCCCCCAATGCATAAGTCGAATCCAACAAATCCTTAGGCAGTTGTTGTGCTACTTCATCCATAGAACGAATAAAGATGGGGATAATCAGCAAGGTGATTACTAAAATACCGCCTCCCAACGAAGTGTGCATTCCCAAATAAATCATAATGGTGAATGCAAAGGCACCATACACAATGGACGGAATACCAAACAACACATCGAAAGCCAAACGGGCAACGTAAGCCAGCTTTGAATCTTTTTTCAGATAAACATTGAGGTAAAAAACCACCGGAATACTTATTAATAGCCCCAATATGGTTGAGCCAAGCACAATGTACAACGAACCAACAATGGCATTCAGAATTCCACCGCCACCGCCGTTGTAGTACCCACCAGCAGGAATTTGGCTAATCATTGCCCAATTCAAAGCCGGAAAGCCCCGACGAAAAATGGTGTAAATGATATTCACCACAAAGGCAAATACTGCCAATGATGCAATAACCATTAGTCCTTTTGCTATTTTTTCTTCTATAAATTTTAGTCTCATGACCCCTAGCCCCTAAAGGGGGACTTAATTAGTTTAGTTATTTTATTTCTAATATTTTTTGTAACATTTCCTCCTCCCCTTTAGGGGTCGCAGGGCTGTTAAGTTTTCTTGTAAATATTTGTTTTAGATGTTATTAAACAACTGAGTTCTTTGAAATTATTAGCGTAAAATTGTGTTGCATACTTAATTGAGTCAAATCCATTGGTTCGAAACAGG